>Ga0268266_10000260_pt1 | contig 88643 bp, 62 predicted proteins | sample KBSS13metaG_FD_190356 | JGI IMG/M metagenome (GOLD analysis project Ga0268266, IMG submission 190356) | Switchgrass rhizosphere microbial communities from Kellogg Biological Station, Michigan, USA - KBS S1-3 metaG (SPAdes) (version 2) | ecosystem: Host-associated > Plants > Roots > Rhizosphere...
ATACTTTCCGTCTTTTTGTTGCGCCGCGATAAAGACGAATGACTGCCCTCCAACGCGGGTAACGGCAAGCACCGGTACTACAGGAGCGGGATTTTGATTCCAAGTTACGCGAGCCTTGACCAGTTGTTCCGTCCGAAGTCCTTTCGCTCCACGTGGAATGGGTGCCTTTGCAAGGATGCTTTGCAAGCCGTTATCCACCTGGGGTGAGAGGAAGTTTATCTTCGTCTTCACCAGCGTATTTCCGTCTGGATCCAGGACCTCTACCGGAAGACCCGTACGAACCTCGGCGACTCTTTCGGTCGGTATATAGATGTAGGCTTCCAGATCGATATTTTCGTCTACCGTCGTCAAGACCGTGGAAGAAGATACGAAGTCACCCACATGGACGGGAACATCTCCGACAACTCCCGAAAAAGGAGCTCTGATCTGGAAGTACCCCAACTGTTGCTGCTGGGTCTCGGTCAAAGCGGAGTTTGCGTCATAGTCGGCCTTCGAATTCTCATACGCCTGTGTTGCCTGATCGAAGGCATCACGAGATACGACTCCGGCTTCATAGAGCTTCTTCTGACGTTCCACCTGAATCTTGTTGTAGTCGTATAACGCTTTTTTCTGAGCCTGTGTCCCCTGCTGTGACAGAACTGCAGCGGACTGCTTCAAAGGATCAATCTGCATCAACAACTGTCCAGCCTTCACGAGATCGCCGGATTTGACAAAGATACGTGTCAGGTTGCCGTCCACTTGTGGCTGCATCGTCGCGGAACGCCTTCCCTTGATCGTCGAAACATAGGTATCAAAGGCGGCAACTGGAGCAAGAGTGACAGGCATTACTTTGACGGGCATCGCCTGGGGAGGAGGAGCCGCAGCCGCCTCGTGTTTACAGCCCAACAGAGACACGCTCAGGGCGGCACCGGCGATGAGAGACAAAACGAACTTATGACTTGAAGATGAGATCTCGGACAAAATGCTTCTCCTCACAAACGGCACAGAACTACAGGTGAATTTCTCGTTCCCTTCCATGCTCCGGAAGATTGGACGAGCTTCGGCGACCCAGGATGCTCAAAAAACTCGAGCTCAGACTAAAACTTTGAGTTTTCCTTTAGATGTATGAGTTTATGGAAAGATGCGCAAAAGAGTTTAGCGGAAATCAACTCTCAACCGAATCATTGGCACTTCGTCCCTGCGAAAAAGAAAACGGATTGAAGCTCTCATGCCAATCAAAGGCATCGGCTCCTTCCGCCTGCTTAAGGCTATGGATAACGAGATACGTTAAAGGTGTCGCCAAAACCTCATAACCAACCTTCAGGAGATAACCGGTTAGAATCATATTCCCAAGAATCCCGAGAGGTACAGTACCTACGAAGGTGAGTAAAACAACAAATGTTGTGTCAACTGCTTGCCCCACAACCGTAGACCCAATGGTACGCGTCCAGAGCATGCGACCTTTGGTCAATAGTTTAAGCCTCGCCATGGTGTAGGAGTTCGCAAATTCTCCAGCCCAGAATGCCACCAAGCTGGCCGCGAGAATCCTTGGAATAAACCCAAACACGGTCGCGAAAGCCTGCTGGTTATGCCAACCAGGGGCGGGTGGCAGCGCGATTGTTATGGATCCCATGATATAGAGCAGAGTCGTCCCAAAAAATCCCAACCAAATCGCGCGACGAGAAGCGGCGAAGCCGTAGACCTCGGTAAAAACGTCTCCGAAGATGTAGGTGATGGGAAATAGGAGAATTGCTCCACTTACGGCAAACGGACCTATGAGGCAGACTTTTTGCGCAACCAGATTTGAAACCAGCAAAATAACGACAAAGGCTGTCGTGAGCGCATCGAGATATTTGTAACGGGCAGTGGATGACTGAATAGGCATGAAGAGAATGCACTTTCAGTATGCATGTTTGAGATTCGAATGGAATATGGTTAGTTTGGATCAGATCTCGGTGATATCCTTAAAAACGGAAAGAGACAGCAACCTTCCTTCCTCCCGTTGAACGCGTCCCCGTCGTCTAGCCCGGCCTAGGACACCGCCCTTTCACGGCGATAACACGGGTTCGAATCCCGTCGGGGACGCCAATCAAATCAACAATTTAGAAACTCACTCGGTCTATATGGGGGAGGGCCACCCATACGAGGAACTCAACACCTACGAATTTATTCCCACCCCCGCACGGGGTTTAGCCAGTCTCAACTCTGGATCAAGGTTCTGCCGCGGTTCGCCATCGCACTCCAGCACGATAGTGGTAACCGGTGAGTCCGGCGCCTCTTGCGGCAAGCCGGTCAGGTGGGTGCGGTTAGCATCCTGCGTGAAATGAATAGCTTTACCCGATTTCAAAAAACGCGCCGACTTGACTTTGACTAGCAAGCCAGACAGCGACACATCGGCGCCCGGCCAGTAGTGTACGTGCATATACAGAGTAGTTTCTCTGCGTGTAAACGTGGCATAAGAAGGGCGCCAAGGTTGGCAACGATCCGTGACAAAGATGGATTCGCCATTGGAACTTAGCCATGACCCCACTTCTGTCAGAATCTCCGCACACCGCAGCGGCACAGTTCCGTCGCCCATAGGACCAATGTTGAGCAGGTAATTTCCGTTGCCGCGCGAACAAGTGATCAGGTTTTTTACAACTGTGCGAGGCGACTTCCATTCATCATCCGCGCTGTCGTACCCCCAGCTTTCGTTCAACGTCATGCAGCTTTCCCAAGCCACACCGTTGGCAGCGGCTAGGATTCTTTGTTCGGGCGTCGTGAAGTCGCCTGGCAAGTGATTCCGACCGTTCACGATGATGTCGGGTTGCAGTTCGAACACCATTCTGTTCATGCGTTGTGATTCCCAACCTTCTGCGTCCAAAGGCATACCACCGTCGTACCAAAGGATGTCGATTTTGCCGTAGTTCGTCATCAGTTCACGAATCAGACCGTGCGTGTAGTCGATAAATCGGCGCCTCGCAGCCTCGTCGATCGCACAGGTGGCTCCATCGGGATGGTGCCAGTCCATCAAGGAGTAGTACAGCCCGACTCGTATTCCTTCCGCGCGTGCCGCCTCGACAAACTCACGCACGAGGTCGCGCTTCGGGCCTTGCTGTACAGCGTTGTAGTTGGTTAGTTTTGTATCGAAGTTGCAAAAACCTTCGTGATGCTTCGTCGTCATCACCATGTAGCGCATGCCCGAAGCTTTTGACAGCTTAGCCCACTCACGTGCAAAGCCTGGTTTAGGTCGAAACTGTATTGCCAGTTTTTCGTAGTCGGGGATGGGAATTGCTTCCTTCTCCATCGCCCACTCCTGCCGTGCGTGGAGACTGTAAAGGCCATAATGGATGAACATTCCGTACCTGGCGTCACGCCACCACTTTAGCCTCCGCTCCTGATCCGGCGTCGGAGGAACAGGCAAGGGAGCGCCTTTTCTGGGTGGTGCTTGTTGTGGAAGGACCGTTTGAATGGCTGCTTTCGCACTTAGGGTGGTAAGGGAAGCGCCCGCGGCTAACATCATGCGGCGGCGGCTCATGGGCGTATTCGTCATTGTGATAATCCTTTGATGTTATTGAAACCAAAAACTAGCAATAGGTTTGCCGCGGACGCGGTCATCCCACCATAATCTGATCTGTACGAATCCAGGCCGGATTCCCTGCGCGAATATGCCACTGGGGCATGCGCAGCATACTATTCGCATGCACCTTGATATACCGCGCCCTTACAGGCGCAGTCATATCCGCACGGAACGACTGCACAGGAACTTAGCAATATCGGGATTCTCTTTCGGATTCGGATTGTTAGGCTTGGTGATCTTCATCTCGTCGCCGAACGTACTTCCATCGGTCGACGTGGCGTACGTGACGTACTCGGGCAATACAAGCAGGTTCCAATCGGGTTGAGCCTGAGCCTTTAGAAAGTCCATGTTGATGAACTTGATGTCCGTCACTTCGCCAAGGTCGAGGGTTAAATCCGTATGCTCCCCCTTGTAAGCGACCCAATTTCTATCCGGAGCACTCCACGACTCCCACAAGCCGAAGATGCCGTCCATCAATTGCTGTGCCTTCGCTTCTCCGCCCTGAGGGTAGGTGATGCATGTGATCTTCTTCCCAAACGACTTAGCACGTTGCATCTCCGCTATTTTCGAAAAGACTCGATTGTACGATGCCTTATAGTCGTCAGGAGTCGTCGACCTCTCTCGGACTTTGTGACGCCATCTTCTTTGCATCCGCTCACGAACTCCGAGACGAGCAGCTTCATTCCAGGCTTTACATTCACTTTGCCATCCGGTGCGTGCAAAAACATACTGCGTGGCTTATCGATTTCTCCGTTACGCGCGATCTGTATCTCTGCATATTTGATCGGTAGGCGTGTAATTTTTACACGCGCAAGCAACTCCGGTTGATTGGCAACGGCCTTTTCTGTCTGGTCGAATAGCTCGTATTGCGAATCTCTGTCTGCTGATATCCGAAGAAAAAGAACGTACGGTCGCGATAAACCGGACCTCCAATCACTCCTCCAAACTGATTGCGCTTCAGTTGATCGCCAGTTGTCGCAAAGTGGTTTCGCGCATTGAAGACCGCATTGCGGTTGAATTCAAAAAGATCGCCATGAATCGCGTTCGTTCCCGAGCGGGTGATCGCATTCACAATCGCTCTGGAGTTTCCACCGTAACGCGCCGTATAGTTGCTCGTCTGCACGCTGAACTCCTGCAGGGCATCGGGAAACGGAAGGGTTGATTCACATTCGTGTAGATATCGTTGTTCGACGATCCATCCAGATTGAAGCCAGTCTGATTGGCTCGCGAACCGTTCGCCGAGACTGTGATCGCAACCGGCAGCGTCTTATACTGCCCCTGATCCGCGTTATTTGCCGGAGCCTGAACCGTGCCCGGAACCAGCAACGCAAGCTGCACCGCGTTGCGTCCATTCAGCGGGAGATCCACAATGCGCTTCTGTTCCACCACCTGAGAAAGAGTTGACGAAGTCGTGTCAACCTGGCTTGCCGGAACTTCGTCGACCGAGATCGCCTGCGTTGTTGTTCCCAGAGTGAGCTGCGTGTCAACCGTGAGCGACTGATCAGCCAACAATGTGACCTGCTTTCTCACGAAAGGAGCGAAGTTGCTCGCTGTTACCGTGATGTCATAGACCGACGGACGAAGCGATGGCACCACAAAGTATCCCTGAGCATTCGATTTTGCTTCGCGCAGTGCTCCAGTATTGCGATCGACGACTTTCACTTCGGCCGTCGGTACGACCGCTCCACTTGGGTCTGAGATCGTTCCGACGATTGTGCCTAGGCCACCCTGCGCCCATATCGAAGCATGACCGCATAGCAGAAGTCCCGCGAACGCTGCGACTCGAGATATTCGTCTCATGGCTATCCGACCTTCCAAAGATCGCCCATCAGTTTGCTTTCTGCAAAGCAAGTCTTTGTCTAATGGACGGACCAATTTAGAAAAGCGTAACCCATGATGTCAAGGCCCAAGATGCATGTTCTGCACAGAGTGTGGAAAATACTGAATATCTCGATTCAGAGAATAGTCGACTGATCCATTTTGGACTAACCACTATGCCGATTACGAGCACTGCGGATCGGATTACGGCGAAACAATTAGATGCCTGTATGCCTGCGGTAATCCCAGGGTGGCGTCAGTCACCCGAACGGTAGCCCGTCTCATTCGCCGATGCACAGCAGACGCGCTGACAGTCCGTGAGAGAGCGACAATCCTCGCAATCTCATTCTTTTATGTAGGGAATAGGTTAGGTTGCCAGATGATGTCTGGTCTCAAATTTTCACGAGTCTCAGCTTAAAAAAATATTTGTTATTAGGACATAACGCCTATACCGGATGTGTAGAGATGGTGTAAACATCAGACCAATCCAGCAACAAAATCCTTATTTGTTCGTTCGAACGGGAGTTCAATGATGTTGCGAAGTTTTCCTTCTCGGCATTATTCGTTTAATCGGGCTTTCTGGTCTGACCATCAGATCAATACGGCGCGGCAGCTCTCTACCAACGTCGTGGGGTTGCAGGCTGATCCCTCCGCCCATTCTCGCAGGCATTCTTATGGTCCACCCCAGCGAGAACCTCCTCGAAGACGATCAACGTCCCCGCTTTGATTTGTTTGGCACTCGTGTAGAAATGCTGATTCACAAGAAGACTGCGCCCTAAGGAGACTCCATATGACCCGTTGTTTTGTTCGTCATGTTGTGTTGGTGTTGACCTGCCTTACCGCTCTGCTTGGAAATGCTCAGACGATCACGAGCAGTGTTAACGGAACGATCACCGATCCCGAGGGTGCGGTCGTTGTCGGGGCGAGGATCGCTGTTACAAACGTTGACACGAATGTCTCGACCGCGACAACGACGAATGCGGCAGGTGTATATAGCGTTCGTTTTCTTCAAGTTGGGAAGTACGTCCTTACGATCGACGCTCCTGGGTTCACCCAGCAAAGGTCGAAGGTCTTCACGCTCGAAGCAGGACAAGACGCAAAGTTCGACACGCAGATGGTTATCCAAGGCACAAATTCAGTCCTTAACGTCAGCTCGGAGCTCGTACCGTTGCTGAACACTCAAAATGCGCAGTTAGCGACAACGCTGGATAAAGGCGCGATTGATGCCGTCCCCTTGATTGGGCGCAACTTCGTCCAGCTCACTATGTTTGTCCCGGGCGCTGTGAGCACAACACCCGCCAATTTTGCTGGGAATAGTGCGATTGGGGTAGGTGGTCAGCAGGTGTCGGTAAACGGTAATAGAGAGCAGTCGAATAACTATCTGCTTGACGGTATCGAAATCAATGAGACGCTCAATAATGGTGTCGGTTATAACCCTAGTCCCGACGCTTTAGATCAGGTTCAGGTTGTTTCGGCGAATGCTCAGGCAGAATACGGCAATGTTAACGGCGGAGCTGTCATCGCACTGACGAAGAGCGGGACCGACCGGTGGCACGGCAGCGCGTTCTACTACCTGTCCGATGGACTTCTGGATGCAAATACCTGGGCGAACAAGCATAACTCCGTGGTCACACCGCGGCAGCCTTATACACAACCTATATTTGGAGGGACGCTTGGCGGACCGATCATCAAGGATAAGCTATTCTTCTTTGTTGACTATGAAGGCGGCCGGTATCACCAAGGAGGGGTAGGAACTGCTAGCGTGGCTACTGCACGAATGAGGCAGGGAGATTTTTCGGAGCTGCTTAATCCTTCGATCATGTGCGCCACTGGACCCGCCTGTACGGCAAAGAGCCTGATTCAGCTTTATGACTCATCGACACTTGCTTATCGAGCCTACGCGGGAAACTTGAATGTTCCCATCTTGAACCCAGTGGCGCGTTATCTCTACGCACATCCAGAACTATATCCGTTGCCGAATCAGGCTCCTCAAGCGGGCACACCTGCGACGAACAACTACACGGCACCGCAAAAAAGCCGCCGTCAAAATGATCAAGGTGACGTAAAAATTGACTGGCGCGCAACGGGCAAAGATAACCTTTCAGTCCGTTATAGCCAGAGTGCGAATGTCATCACATCAACACCGGTACTCGCAATCACATTTCCGGTATCTCCTCAAACACCAGTCAAAGGCATTGCCATCAACGAAGTCCATACCTTTAGCTCTTCGCTGGTAAACGAGCTTCGTATCGGATTCACCCGTGTCCACGTACTGGGCGGCTTGACGACAGATACTACGGGAGTCTTTGGGAAAAACGGCAACTCCATCGTAGGTATTGGAGCTTCCCAGACGTTGAATGGTTTCTCAGGGCAGGTTTTTTCCCCGCCAAGCACAACGGGTCTCACGACTCCCAACGGCAAAGAGTATTCGACCTTTGGAAATCCCGGAACTGCAACCAACTATGCAGACAACACATTTACTTATGCGGATAATTTGACCTATGTGCGAGGCCGACATAGCTTCAAGTTCGGTGCGCAGTTCATCCGCTATCAGCAAAACAGTCTTTATCCAGGCAATGACGGACTTCTCGGTCAGTTTGTGTACACCGGAAACTACACTTCGAACCCGAGCAGTGGATTACCAAACAATACGCAGGGCTACTCTATTGCAGATTTCAATCTCGACCGCGTCGCTTATTCAGGCACCGGGAACGCGAGTGGCCCGTTAGGGCCGACGGGACAGAGGCAATGGAGAGATGCCTATTTCGCGCAGGATGACTGGAAGATTACCCCCACATTTACAGCAAACCTTGGTATTCGCTACGAGTACGATCAACCGATGTACGAGGTTAACAACAAGCAAGCCAATATCAATATGGCGACCGGTCAACTCGTTTACGCAGGAGTAAACGGGGTCAGCCGTGCCACGGTGAATCCCTACTATGCAAGCTTTATGCCCCGTATCGGATTTGCTTATTCCGTTACGCCTCGATTTGTCGTACGCGGTGGTTACGGGATTCAAAATTACATGGAAGGCACAGGGGCGAACCGGCGTATCACCATCAATCCGCCATTTCAGACGCCATACTTTGCCATAGGATCCGCGCCAAGCACTGCCAACACGGGGCAATACTTTCGAGTCGAAGATGGATTCAGCAATCCCGCATCACCGACGGCATCTTTGTCATTGAACGCATGGGCGATGAATATACGGCCAGCATTCATATCCGAATATAGCCTGACGACAGAATATCAATTCAGCAACACAACATCCTTAACTCTTGGCTACATCGGAGAGGCAGGTCAACATATAGTCAATCACGGTTCTGCCAATCAACTTCGTCAGCCATGCGTCATCGGCGGCATCGTACAGTCAAATCCGAATAGCACAGCGTGCGCTGCGGCAAACCCTGCTCCTTTCAAGTCGCTCGTGGGCCAAGCAGGATCGATTGTCATTACCACATCCGACGCGATGATGAACTACAACGCACTTCAAGCGACCGTAAGACAACGCAACTGGCATGGATTGGTGGGTACGCTTAACTACACCTACGCGCGTGCTATGACGAACGCGGTCGGGTTCTTTGGCTCAGCCAGCATCGCCAACGCCAATGGCTATAACCAGAACTACTACAATAACCACGCCGAATATGGCCCAACCAGTCAGGATGTCCGTCACAATATCAACGGAGTCCTTAGCTACGATCTTCCATTCGGCAGGGGGCGCATGTTCGGTAGCAATATGAATCGCGTCTTAGATGGAGTGGCAGGTGGATGGAAGGTTGGCTTCACTGCTGTCGTCTATAGCGGATTTCCTGTCACGATCAACAATAGCGTGAACAATGCCTACACCAACAATAAGATTCAGAGAGCCAATCACTACCGTTCCCTGAATATCAACGGTCGCAGCTTAAATGCATGGTTCGGGACGGATCCATCAGTGTCGTCTTGCGCCACTCGCGGCGTCGACAACGGTATCTGCGCTTATGGATCTCCTGCTGATGGCGTTTACGGCACAGGCTCGGTGGGGTCAGAACGCGCACCTGGATATCAGCAATATGACGCTACAGCTTCCAAGGATTTCAGCATCTGGCGTGAACAAAAGCTGACCTTTCGCGTCGACGCCTCTAACATCTTTAACCTCACTTCACTTAGCAATCCAGACATCACAGCTCAAAGCGCAACTTTCGGTCGCATTACAGCCGTTCGCTCAGGGCCACGACGTCTTCAACTGGCCGCAAGGTATACCTTCTAGATCTCACACTCTCAAGCCTAGCCGCTGCATAAAGAGGCCGGCTGTGGAAGATCTACTACCAATTCATCGTTCCGGCGCCTTGAAGCCTTATTGCAATCCCATTGGTCGACATTGTACGAAGCAAACCTTTTGCCGGAATTTCATCAATGACAAGGATACGACCTATGAAGAAACTCGCACTGTTCCTGGTTTTGAGTGTTGTCTTTGCTTCTGCACAATCCCGCAACGGAGGAGGTCAGACGGAGTCTTCGCAATCAAATTCCTCTCCGGTTTTCGCTCGTGCACACGGGTTTCCAGGACGCGCCCGGACGCCGCAAGGCCCAAGTCCGGTGACGAACCTGCTCACGCTGCTCTACCAGAACGTCAACTCCGGCGAAGCCCTGTCGAACGTGCGAAAGATGTGGGAGACCGACCGCTGGTTCGATTTTTCTCATTTTCAGGAGAGCGCGAAGACGGTAGCGGAGATCATGCGGCAGGCAGGGCTGGATGATGTCCAGATCGGCTATGCGCCCGCTGACGGAGTGACGCAAGCTGGCTTCTGGACAGAGCCGATGGCATGGGACGCTCACGTCGGGAGACTAGAGATCGTCTCGCCCAGGGTTCCCGAGGACATGCGTGTCATCGCAGATTATCAACAGGTTCCTGCTTCGCTCTGCATGTGGAGCGGCCCTACCCATCCCGGGGGAGTCGAGGCCGAGATTGTTTTGCCTCCTAAGAACATGCAAAACGCAGACCTTAAAAACAAGCTCGTGCTCGGCGGCCGAATGTCCAAAACCGAACTTGCCAAGGCCGGCGCGCTCGGCATGGTTCACGAAAGTGCGACGAACCCGGCACTACTGGATGAACGTGATTGGGTAAACTCCTTCGGTGACAAGGGCTGGAGCTTCAACAAAGGTGATTCCCCACTGGTCTGTTTCTCCATCACCCCCCGCTCGCAGCAGTATCTTCATCAACTACTCGAGCGGGGTCCGGTAAAAGTACGGGCCGACGTGGACACTCGTTACTACGTGGGTAAGTATCCGTACGTCAGCGGCGCGATTCTCGGCACCGACGGTTCTGCCGCGGAAGAGGTCTTCTCGCTCGGTCATATGTTCGAGGTGGGAGCTGGCGACAATGACACAGGCGTCGCCTCAATTCTTGAGGCGACTGCAACCCTCAACCGGTTGATTAAGGAAGGCAAACTACCTAGGCCAAAACGAACCATCCGCATCCTCGCCATGGGCGAGCGTTACGGTAACCTCGCTTATCTATACGCTAACCAAGACCGCGTGAAGAGGACGATAGCCGGCATGTGCATCGATTCGCCCGCCGGTTTACAGAACTTAGCGGGAACGGAGTACAACTGGGTTCTTAATCCGCAATCGGCTACTTCGTTTGTGGATGCCTTCGTTCTACGACTCGCCGAGGAGTACTTCCCTATGGTAGACCGACCCGTCCGCTGGAGCGAGTACAACAGCGGAACCGACAATGACCTTGGCGATCCGATGATCAACATTCCTACCGTGGCTCCGCGGGGTGGGCACGGGATCATAGCTCATCACACCAGCTTCGACACCCCATCTCAGGTTGACCCCGATTCCCTGCGCGATCTCAGTGTGATGAATGCCGCCTACGCCTATTTCATCGCGTCGGCGGGTCCGGAACAGATGCAATGGATGGCGCAGCTGACCCTGTCGCGCGGTTACGACCAGATCAATGCAGCGGTGGAGACTAGCCTCGACCAGATCGCCGTTGCGAAGAATGCCGACACGCTCGGCCGCCTGTTGTATTGGGAGACCACTCGCGTTGACTACAACCTCATGCGCGAGGCGAAGGCCGTGAAGCAAGCGGCCAATCTTCCCCAAGGACTGGTCGGCCTTGCATCGTTCGCCGGAACGCAAAAAGATCGGATCGAAGATGCCGTGCAGCGGCGCGCCACGGAATTGCATTTGGGAAGGGTTCAGCCGTCCACCCCTAAGGAAAACCTCGAGGCTGAAAAGATCGTCGTTCGCCGCAAAAGGATGGGAACGATTACGATGGATGACATCCCGGTTGATCAGAGGGAAGGATACCCCGCCAGCTCTTTCTGGGGACCAACCACCGCCGCGCTCTACTGGTGCGACGGAAAACGCAATTTGGCGGAGGTCATCAAGCTGACGGAGCTAGAGATGGGGCAATCAAACTTCGACTGGGTAGATTATTTCAAGTTCCTAGAGAAACACGGCTACGTGGACTTGTTGCCTCGACAACCTGCAAACGCCGGAGTTTGAGATCACTTATCCGTCCTTTAGTGAACTAGCCATAAACAAGCTTCCCGTCCACACCCGCTTCTTTCGCGGAAGCACAAAATTGTTGCTGTTTGTTCTCGCGAGCCAAATGTGAGCCGGGAAGGAGAAGAATTAGTATGAAAACAGCGAGCGAACGGGCGAAGACTATTCCTGGGCCGCTCATTCTCACGTTTAGCAACAATACTGCTCATAGTTCTTAACATAGGGCGGCGGGGACAAGCATTTGGTGGCCCTGAACTTCGCGAAAAGTTGGGCTTTCGATGCACAACATCGTGAGTTGGCAAAAAGGCGCTTTCGGACAACCGTGCATCCGCGAACCACTGCTCATAGCCATTGAGTCTAGTACGTTAGTGAAGCGATCGGTGGCATCCTCAAAAGCAAGGTTCACTTCTGCTCAATCTCTTCTCTGTTCTGAGAAAACAAGCGGCTATTCGAATAGCTGACGGTGGTTTGCTCCAGGGTTGCTGATATGAGTTAATTTTACCGATACGGTGTTCAGTCTCCCTTTGAAATATCGACATTGAGCTATGTCATAGAGATCGAATAAAATCGCTTCTCCTATGACTGCCGGCCTTTTCTACACATATTTTGTGCTTCCTTTGTTATTGCTTCTTGCGACGACATGCGCGATGCCACAATCGAAGAGCTCCCTTTCCACCATGCTCATGGTCAGCGACGTTCATTTCAATCCGTTCCACGATCCTGCGAAGGTCGGCGAACTAGCGCGCTCTCCTGCAAAGGAATGGGAAGCGATCCTTGCTCGCAAAGACTCCCCTACTCAGGCGAGTGACTTCCAGGAGCTCAGTAAAGCCTGCGGGCTGCGGGGTGTCGATACACCTTATTCCCTCTTTTCGTCAGCGGTACAGGCCATGCATCGAGACGCAAACACAGCGACCGTCATCACCTTCACCGGAGACACGCTCGCCCATCGCTTCGACTGCATGTACGAGAAGACGCAACCGAAAGCAAGTTCAGAACAGTACACGGCATTCACGGCCAAGACCATCGAGTACGTGCTTCTGCAGCTTCATCTCGCTGCACCGCAGGCACGGCTCTACTTCGCGTTGGGGAACAACGACTCCGATTGCGGAGACTACAAACTAAGCGAGGATGAGCCCTGGTTCGACATGCTCGGGGATGTCGCCGCTGGGGTCATGAACGGCGCCTGGATTGAAGAAGCGGCACGAACTTTCCGGCATGGTGGTTACTACAGCGTAGCTATGTCTTCGCCAATGCAGCGTACACGCATGATCGCCATCAACGACATGTTCCTCGCAGGGGGCTATAAGAACTGCAAGGGAGAGGAGAATCACGACTCGTCCGAGAAGCAGATGGCATGGCTGCAAACCCAACTCGACGATGCTCGTGCTCATCATGAGCGCGTCTGGGTCATCGGTCACATTCCTCCAGGGGTAAGCCCGTTCGCCACATTCGTTCAGCAGTTAAAAAAGAGGAACCTCTGCACTGGGGAGGGAAAGGCGAGTACTTATATGCCGACCGAGCGACTGAGCGAGATTCTGGCAAAGAATGCAGATGTTATTAAGCTAGCTGCCTTCGGTCATACCCATGTGGACGAGCTAAAACTTGTTGAAGGCCCAAACGGAACCGCCTTCCCTTTAAAGATCACTCCCGCGCTGACTACGATCGGCGGCAATCTACCGTCGTTTACCGTGGCACGCATCGATGTGAACGAAGCTCAGGTAGCCGACTACACCGTTATCAGTGCACCGGAGAAGGAAGGCCATTCTTGGAGCAAAGAGTACACCTTCTCCGAAGCCTACGGCTATAAGGGCCTCACCGCAGCGAGCGTTCGCAGCCTTATCACAGATCTTCGAAGTGATCCCGATATGCAGACCAAAAAGAGTCAGGACTACGTTCTCAACTGGTCTGTTGGAGCGATACGCAATCAGGTCCAACCAGCATGGCAGGGTTATGTCTGCGGCATGGACAAATTGAACCCGGCAGCTTATAAACAGTGCGTTTGCGAGAGCCCATTAGGGCCGTTCCTTCGCTAGCAGGCCGACAGGAATTTACTGCTCAGACTTGTCTCCTTTTACTTCATCAGGCTTCAGCATCGGCTTCATCGGCGAGGGTACTCCCGTCCACACGGGTGCCAGCCACGCGATAGGTTGAGTAGGATCGGGTTTCGGTGAATCGCCACCGCCTGAGTTCCACACTCGAACGAAAAAGTAATGCGCGCCGGCATCACGAATCTCCGGATTCCACGATACGGTGGTAGAAGGCGCCGGTGGCTGGTATGTCTCAACCACGGTGCCTCCATCTTTGACGATGTCGAGCCTGGTTATCTTCGCTTTCGGATCGTTCACATCAGGGTCACTCACCTGAATCTGAAAGCGAAATACGGTAGGTTTTTTGAGAGTGGATCCCATGATAGCCCCGTTCACCATGTAACGGCATTGAATGTTTTTATCAAGCGAGGCATATGTGCGCCGCTGCTTCATGGCGTTCAAGATCGCCGTCTTTGTCTTCGATTCGGCCAGCACGAAGGCACGCGATTTCAAGGTCGCGATTCCGCGGGTCCCATGATTATCCAGACCTGATGTCGGTGACACCTTCCAACCCGCATCAAGCGCAGCAAGATAACCTTCATAGTGAACATGCCAATTTGAGTTCAACACCTCAAACAACGTAATGACCTCTGTCGCCGCAGGCGTGCGGCCTGTAAAGTCGGCATAGCTATGGCGACTCGGATGATTGAAGCTGGCCACGACAGGTCCGGAACCGTTTGGCCTGACGTTGGCAAGCCACCGATAAAAGTAGTTCAGATCCACTCCCGGCAACAGCGCATCTACGATGCCTTCGCTGTTGATCACGTTTATATGTCCTGTCCCTCCTGGGCCGTCGTTCTCAGAAAATTCAAAGCCTGCCAGGGCGACGAAGTCCCGATCGGTTGCTTCTGCGGCCTCCTTTTTGCTTGCCATCCACTGCGGATTGTTTGGCCCCAGTGGAAAAAAGGCTGCCTCCTGAGAATGATCGGTAACGACATACCAGTCGAAGCCTGAGGTTTTTGCCTTCGCAAAGTGGTCCGAGGGTGGGCCCTGAAATAGCTTCCAGTCGGGTCGCAAGGGCATATCCGGCGTATGGTACTGAAAGCCGTTGATGACGTACATGGAGTAGCAGCCCTTCTCATTCTTTAGCGGCGGTTTGCTCCAGTCGAACAGAACTTCGCTCGCTGGCTTAAGGCTGTAGACGGCGACACCTGCACAACCGTTCTTTGCGAGCATCTCTCCGTGAGACCAAGTAAACGCCGAGTGGGCATGTGTGCTGCCAGCGTAGATGTGATATTCCGGCACCGCGCGCTTCGCTTGTTGGCCGATAACGTTCGACGGCAGAGCGCACAGGAACGCCATCGCCAAGCACATGCGACGTTGCATCATTCTTTTATCTCCTCAATCTTCAGGTGTGTCTCAACATCCTTTGTTCAAGGATGGGATGTAGAACTACGCAGATTTAGAACTCCAGCTTTAGAGCCATCTGCACCTGCCGCGGTGCGCCAGCGGAGGTGATACGACCGAAGTTCGCGTTCCCAAGCGTTCCATTCGGATTGCCTAGATTCGTTCGGTTGAACAGATTGAAGAGCTCTGCACGGTACAACAGACTCGCCCTATCGAAGAGCGAGAAACGCTTGAACGCAGAGATGTCCGTTTGAATGGTGCCGGGGCCTAACAACGGATTCCTCGAACTGTTTCCGTATGGCTGCCCGGGATTGGTCTGCACATACGCCGCCGTGTTGAAGTAAGTTGCGATGCGATCCTCTTTGGAACGCCCGGAATCCAGACGCGGATCACCTACTACATTCGGACGATCAGCGGAGGAAAGGACGTCCAGGTTTGAGTCTCGATTCGACAGAATGTTGAATGGGCTTCCCGACGCCAGCGTTTGAATGCCGTTGAACTGCCATCCGCTCAATAACTGTTTTCCAACGAAGCCATAAAGGTTAACGGACGGCAACTGATAGATAAACGAGGCCACAAATCGATGCGGAACGTGAAGCGATGATGGGCCGTAGTCGCGCGAAACATCGTATTGATCAGAGAGTTGGTATGCCGTCGCGCTACCGGGATCGGCCGAGACAAAGTCCATCGTCTTCGACCAAACATACGATGCCTGGAGCGAGAAGTCTTTCTTGAGTCTCCGGGTCACGCTGAGCTGCAAGGAATTGTAGGAAGAGTTGCTCGCTGGATCGAGCATCCCAATCGCCGATGTATATCCTTGACTCGCATAGGGCCGCCGCGATGGAGCATTCGCCGTCGTCGCATTTGAACCGTAGATCGGGGCATTCTGATCGCGCGCAAGGTAGAAATGTCGTCCTACATTTCCCACATAGGACATGCGCGTGCTCCAGTCAGCGCCGAACTGCTGCTCGAAGGTAACGTTGTATTGCTGAAGATAAGGAATTGCAGAAGTTCCCGGCTTGATCCCGCTGAAGGTCGCTCCCTTCGTAAACACAGGACTCTGAAGATTGACGACGTAAGGAAAAGGACTGCCGGCTGGAAACGCTGACTGGCCGGCGTATGGATTCGTCCAGTTCGTCGTGTTGTTCAGCGTCACCCCGAGCGTGAAGGGCTGCTGCTCCAGGTTGCCGATGAAAGTCTCCTGGCTAAAAGAGTAGAAGATTCCGTAGCCGCCACGCAGCGAGGCCCCGCCATCGCCAAACAGGTCGACGGCAAAGCCCACGCGCGGGGCAAACCTTGTGTACGAGACCGGAAGTACGCCTTCCGGTACTCCCGGATCGCCTTCGGCCAGAAGGCCGAGCGGTGCGTTAGGAAACCGTACGGACTGCACGCCCGGGATAAACGTGCCGAGGTTCTTCTCTCCGGCGAACGGATAGTAGATCTCCCAGCGGACGCCGAGGTTTGCAGTCACCCTACGCGTCAGACGCACGTTATCCTGCGCGAAGAGCGAAGGATCCCACGCGTGGAGACGATGCCGCGCTCCGCTGTTCTGGCGAAACTGCTGAGCTCGTCCAACGATGAAATCGGCCAGGGCGTTTCCGGTGATGCTGCCATTGAAGTTCAGAATCGAAGAGCTCTGGAAACTCGCCGTCTCATGGTACTTGTTGAAGATGAATGAGCCACCCAATTTGATCTGATGATTCCCTGCCGTCAGATTGAAGGTATCCTCTAACCCCGTCGTCATCTGCGCCTGAGTGATGGGGCCACTTCCACCTGTACCGGCCGTGAAATATCCCGTCACTGTGAATTGCGGCTGAGTCTTCACGGGTCCGCCGTCAAGGTAGGAAGCACCAAGGTCGCTCAGCAGCGCTTTGTTATTCACGTTCCCGTTGACTGTCTTGTTCAGCATGTAGAAACCAGTAATACTATTCACTGCCTTTGGAGAAACGATCCAGGTATCCGTGAGCACGTAGTTCGACTGCCCCGAATAGGTAGAGTTTCCGCTGTAGCTCAACAACTGGTTGCTGCCTGCGGTGAGGTTGTAGGCGCTTCCCTGGGAGTTGAAATAGGTAAACGCGAGCCTGTGAGCCGCATTCAAGTTGTAGTCCAACCTTGCTGTCCCCTGATCTGCACGAACAGGATTAGACATCTGCTGCGTCGCCGGGCGATTAATGCCTGAACTTGAAGCTGAGGGATCAACTGCCGGAATATACGGCAGAATATTTTGCGAGACAGGGTCGACTTTGCATATGGATCCCGGGCAGATACTTGCGCTGGGCTTCGCATTGCTTTGCGTGAAGTTGCCAGCTCGTTCCAATGCAGTTGGCACTACAAGTGCAGTCGGATTGATCGTCGTCTGCTGACTGATGCGCGTACCCTGATAAGAGGCAAAGAAAAATAATTTATCCTTCATCACTGGCCCGCCCACCCCGCCGCCAAAGATGTTGTAGATAAATTGTGGAGCCACACCGGGAGCGGTGAAGTAATTTCGGGCGTTGAAGATTCGGTTACGGAGATAGTCATAGGCAACGCCGTGCCATGCGTTCGTTCCGGAGCGCGTAATCGTGTTCACCACCGCGCCTGGATAACGTCCAAACTCCGCGTCAAAGTTGCTGGTGATTATGCGGAACTGCGACAGGGCATCCGGAGCCGGAACGATGTTGCCGCCTCCACGAAAGAACGAAGTATTGTATGCACCGTCGAGATAGAAAGAATTGAAGTTCGAGCGAGCTCCATTTGTGGAGAACTGTGTGCCGCCGCTATCGCCAATCTGTGAACCTGCCGTGTAGTTCGTTATCCCCGGTATCAGTTGCACCAAGTCATAAGCATTTCTTCCGGTTAGGGGCAGGTCGACAATTCGCTTCTGATCGACTGTTTCTGCAAGCTGGGATTCACGGGTATCGATTAGCGTGACTGCCGCCTCCACCGTCACGTCGCTGTTCACGGCACCGGCATGCAGCTGAAAGCTCGCATTGACATTCTGGTTTGACGCTACGCGCAGATCGATCTGTGTAAGGCTTGAAAAGCCAGCCCTCGACGCCGTTACCTTATAGGTGCCGGGACTTACTACTGGAAACACAAACGCTCCCGAATCGTTCGTCATAACGGCTGTGCTTTCGTTTGTTTCTACGTTCACCATTGTGACGGTCGCTTCGGGCACGCTCGCGCCATCGGTGTCAGTGACAGTCCCGTAGATCGAGCCCGTCGTGGTCTGCGCCTTCGCGGACAACGCAAACATCAGAAACATCGCACAGACGAAAAACAACCACGTAAATCTCCGGCGGATCGGGGATAAAGTTGGATTGAACTGATTCATATAGCGGTGTTATAGACCTCAACATCGCGAACTGCCCATAGGGCACTTTTTTGTTCCCGTGTCATTTAGTGTTATTTTTCTATGAACGCCACGATCGGAGGCGAGCCCACCTATTGAGTTTGAGTCGCGATCGAGAACAATTGAATACTACTTGCGATTGGCTCTCCCCTTGTCACCAGCAACGTGTGCTCATCCGGAGCCAGTGCGAAGCCCGAGGTTCCTACCGCAGGCAAAAGCCCCTCAAAACTTGCCACTATCTTGTCCGCGCCGTTCGAGAGCGAATGAAACTGAATGACAGGCTTTCCACGGCGGTCCGTCAGGTAGTAGATGCCATTTGCCCCAAGCGCCCATGACTCCTTGTGTCCTGGCAATAGATCGGTAACCACATCTTCCTGAGCCCCCGTCGCCAATTCAATCCGCGAGATGCGCGAGTCCATGCGGCCATGGGAAAAATACAGGTACTGACCATCCAGGGATTCGACCATCGGAGATCCACCCTCGTCCGTGACCTTCCGAAAGTTTCCGTTTGATCGGTTCCACTCATAGATAATCTGCCCTGTTCGTCCAAAGATCTTTCGTCCGTCCCGCGATCTTGCCGGATGGCTGAGACGGCAGCATGTGATCTTCATCGGCTTGGCTTTCTCCATATACGCCAGATAGGTACCTGTCCCTTCCGTATCGTTGAACAAGAGACCTCGGCTGTCTGCATCCCAGTCGTGAACTGCGGGGATCAATGTTCCTGTATCGACCGCCCGGGCATTCCCACCCTGTATGTCGCTCACCCATATCTGCTCAGTCCCGTTCACATTCGAGCGGAAAGCAATGTGCTTCCCGTCTGGCGATATCTGCGGTGCCTGGTCTTCGCCCGGAGTTTCGATCACCGGACGCCAAGTATCTGCAGACGATCCCGCTAAAGACAATGACCATATATCGAGATTGGCGCCGTAAGCTGAATACGCAATCGCTTGTCGAGAGGCCGATACACAGAACTGTATAGGAGTGTCCGACTCCGCAGAAGAGATCGAAGCGGGCTCTCCTGTTCCATGTGCATCCGACCTCCAGAAGCTATACCGGCTGTTTAAGCGACCGGTGAACAGGACAACGTTGTCATTTAGCCAGCCGCTATCGCTGTAAGACGCCGTTTTCCGGGTTATGCGAACCGGCTCTCCTCGCGTGACTGGCATCACGAATACATCTGATCGTCCCTGATATATAAACCGCACAAAACTTACGCGCGAACCGTCGGGGGAAAAACGCGGAGCAACATCTCCAATAATGTCCATCGTTGGATAGCTGAGCCGCAGCTTCGTACCGTTCTTCACATAGATGAGGAAAAGGCTCAAAGGATCGGACTCGCTCGTCTTATCGTCGATCACCAGCATGTTTCCATCGGGAGACCAGTCAAGGTGCCGGTACGGCAACCCGTATCGATGCGGAAACAAGCTGGCAACCTGGGTGAGCTTACCAGTCGACACGTCAATCAGAACAAGTTCCGATGCCTTGTCCCCGAGCTGAATAAACGCAATCGACTTGCCGTCTGGAGACCATACGGGACTGCTGTACTCGTCCCTTGACGAAATTAGCTTTGCAGGCTGGAGCTGATCCGGCTTCTGCATATAGAGGGAATACTGTCCTTCTCCTGAGAGATTTATAAACGCCAAGCTGGCATCATCTGGCCCGAAGGATGCTTCGTACTGCGATCCCCCAAGTCGCGTCAGCGGGACCACATGCGTAATCGGGGTAACATTTTGGCGTCCATGACGGATACGAACCCATCTCCCTACAGCCAGCACAGTCGTGGCGACGAGCACTAGAGCCGCAATCCAATGCCAACTTAGATAGCTGTTTTTCTTTATGTCCTCCAGTTTCTGGGCATTGACGGAGAATGAACCGTCTAGATGTGGCGCGTCTCTCTCTACCCTGGCAAAACCTGGAGATTCATTGACGGGTAACATCCGAAACTTTGACTGTGGTTCCGGGGCGGCTTCGACTACAACGGCATCGAGAGCCTCCTCGCAGACAACTGCCGCTAGAAAACGATACCCTATGCCGTGATACGTTCCGATATATCTTTGCCCGTTCACTACGTCATTGAGCACGCGTCGTAGGGTCGAAATGTTCTGGGCAAGATTGGCTTCTTCCATGAACTGACCCGGCCATATCCTGTCGCAAAGCTCCTCTTTCGTCATCACTCTGGCATGGTTCTCCAGCAGTACGAGGAGTGTCATGTAAATTTTGGGTGTCAGAACAACCGGTTTGCCTTGTCGGGTCAGGGTCCGAGTGTCTGTATTTAGCCGATATTCTTCAAACCTATAGAGCATGGTCGCGGTGTCGTATATTCATGAGCGAGACTGACCTAAATTCTAGGCCGCGAAGAGCTTCGGCTCGTGAATAAACCATTACACCAACTTCTTCGTAACCCTGTCGTAATATTTTTAGAATTCTAAAAACGCGATTTTTAGATTCTGCTCAAGACTATATCGACAGGATTTGCAAGGCTTTCCATCGGAGGAAGTCTCGCTATGCAAACCTCTTCGCAAAAGGGAGGTTCATTACCTTCTCACCCTTATGCCACTATCGCAGACTGGTCATACGAGGATACGAAGCTCTCCTCTGTCCCAGACCTAAGGTTGCCGAAAAGGGCTGCTATCGATACAAGTCCTCTGGACAACATCTTCCTGTCGACTCCCGATAGTCTTCCTGCTGACAAGGTCAGAACAGAGGCTTCGCGCGTACTCGCACTTCTCTCGGGCAAATGGACCTGCGAGCTTCTATGGATTCTAAGCGAGGGAAAGGCCCGCCTCTCGCAACTTAGGCGCCGTATGCCCCACGCCTCTAAAAAAGTTCTCGTCGAGGAATTACGTAAGCTGGAACAGTATGGTCTGGTTTTGCGAACGGACCTAAGCAGTCACCAGATCAAACATGTAGAGTACCAACTCGAAGATGAGGTACGTTTAGGAATCGGTCACCTTCTGGAGTCTCTAGCCAATTGGGGAACGATATTGAAGGGCGACCCAGGAGCTTAAAAGGATAGGCCCAGGGCAGCATTTTCACGACGCAATCTTGGCCCCGATTCATTTCAGCAAACGAAGCTAATCTCATAATCGATTGTTGCGACGAGCAGCATTTTGCAGACTCCCCGAAACAATGCGGTAATCGGTATGCAAAGTCATAACAGCATCCTTTAGCCTGGGTGATTTGGCAAGATCCATCACTTCGCGCTGCTTCTCGACGGAACATTTAGACGCTCCGAATCCAGTGGACGGCTGGCAGGTTCCTCTCTTAATCAATTGTGTAGTAACAACGACTCTCACCATCGACTACATTGAAGTCGGATGCCTCCACCAATACAGAGCCCATGTCATTTTCAATCGGGAACCACATTGGTTTCAAGTTGCCATTCCTTTCTGGTACGGATCCGACGAAGATGCTCTTCGAGACGCAGAATGCAGTTCAATTGTTACGTAACTCCGTTGGTGTTTTGAACGGGGAACAGAAGGATCGATCGTTTTACGCACCCGAGGAACTCGAAAGTTTCGATGCCACGTCGCCTTGCCCTTAGCCGGATATAAGAGTCAGCCTTTTTTGCGCCTCATTGATCCACAGGGGATGACGCTTAAAGGAACTTGGATGGCTCCCAAAAGGTTTCAGAACGCTTCGGCGACGTTATTTGTGCATTCGAGCATCTCTATCCACGGCTTAACTGCGAAATACATGCCATTGCGAAAGACATGCCGCATTTATTCAGCAAATAGAAATCCGACGCGAATTCCAAAAGCGCAGTCCCACCCTGGACCGGCATCAGTGCGAGGAGTAATTCGTTCAGGGATTGTCATATTGAGATAGAAATTTCGACGGGTGAAGGAATCGAAGTCCATGGACCAGAACCATCAATAAGCGCATTCATGAATAAGACCCTTCCGTTCTGCTGAGCCACGGATCCATCGGCATTGCGTGAAACCTCACCAACCACTAGGAGGACACCGTTCGGAGATATTTGCGAAGGATTCCATATGCTTGGGAGCGCGCTCGAAAAACCGGCCGCTCGCAGTCTCGATTCTCTTGCCAGGATCGCTTCTGACTGCAGCAGCTGTAGGTTTCATCCGACCAGAATATCGCAAGAGTGCCGTCGCGGGAGCCGATAAGCTCAGGCTCCCACAGGCCTCCTCTTCCCTTTCTCCTCTGCCTGATACTGGGTGGAGTGATAGGTTCAACTCGCGCCCTGATCTCTGCTCGTATAAATCTCAATGGCGGGAGTGCCTTCCTCCTTGGGTTCTCTGCCTGGTTGTTACAGGTGCCCCCGCTCGAGCCGGTGTGGTCCCTGCGGCATAAGTTGCAGAATACACAGACTCCAAACTTTCCGCGCAGTAGTTGGAGGGATGATGGCGATAACGGGGCGTTCCGCTCGGCGACAACGGAGAATGCGCAAACAAAGGAAAAGCATCAGTGCAGCGCACCGGAAACGGCTGCGCAATGGACCCATCATCGCGCCGACCAATATGTCATGCATTAGACGCTGTTTGGCAATTCAGCCTGAGATTTTTGAGATGAGCCTCACTCGTGCGTAAACTGATCTCCAGCGTCATCGTCCTCGCCTCCATCCTTTCACCACTTGCCGCCGACACCGACACAATCGACGACTTCCTCATCACGGGTGGAGGGCCATACCATCTCCTACTCGTATCCCGCCACCACGACCTTTCGAGATGTTGAGTTCCTATATACATCAACCTTCGCCACCATCGACGGCGTCCCAGGCTATCCCCGAACGGCAGTCTACAACTCCCCATTTGCTACACTTCAATTCTTGGTCCTCGAAGTGATCTTTGGATATCCTATGCTTCAGTTCCGGGGGTCCCCGGGCCTGTCAGCACCATTCTCGTACCAGCCGATCCATTCAATCCCGGTCGACATCGAGGCAACATTCAACCTCGGCCCCTCTCAGTTCTCAGGCTCAAACCCAATTCCCCAGTCCTAAGGATCTACTGATGTCAATCGAGCGCTACTCCCGCCGCCGTTTCAACTCCCTTATCGCCTCGGCTCCTCTTTGGCCGCTCGCCGCGAAAGTTTTCGCTGCGCCCACTCGCGAGCTCCTCATTACCAAGGCCGGTGCGGTAGCCGACGACACCACCGTCAACACCAAGGCCATCCAGGCTGCTATCGACCAGCTGGCCGCCAAGGGAGGAGGAACCGTTGTCGTCCCCAAGGGCGTCTTTGTCTCTGGCGCTCTCTTCTTTAGGCCGAAGGTCAACCTTCGCCTCACTGAAGGCGCCGTTCTCAAGTGTTCCACCGACCTCTCGAACTTCCCCACGCAGCGAACCCGTATCGAAGGCCACTTCATGGATAACTTCACCCCTGCCTTCATCAATGCGACCTCCTGCGACGGATTCCGGCTCACCGGCGATGGCACTCTCGACGGTGCCGGCATGCCCATCTGGGAGCTTTTCTGGAAGAATCGAGCCCAAAACAAAGGCTTTGCGAATACGGGCATGCCTCGCGCCCGGCTCGCGCTTATCGAAGGATCTAAGGACGTCAAGATAGAAGGCATTACCTTCAAGGACTCGCAGTTCTGGAACTGCCATCTCTACAACAACGACGGCGTTCTCGTCCATAATGTCCATTTCCAGGTGCCCGACGACTACAGGCAGGCTCCGAGCACCGACGGCATCGACATCGACAGCTCGCGCAACGTCATTGTCGATAGCTGCGTCTTTTCCGTCACCGACGACTGCATTGCCTGCAAAGGTTCCAAAGGCCCGCGCGCCATGCAGGATAAGGACAGTCCGGCCGTGGAGCGCATCCGTGTTCGTAACTGCACCTTCAAGCGCGGTGGCGGCGTTCTCACCTGCGGCAGCGAGGCCACCATTGTCCGCGACGTCATCGCTGAAGACTGCAAGATCACTGGCGGCGTCCGCATCGCAACTCTCAAGCTGCGCCCCGATACTCCCCAGCATTACGAAGACATCACCTTCCGCAACATCACCTCCGAAGGCCCCTCTAGCGGCATCATCAATATGGCGCCGTGGTCGCAGTATTTCGATCTTCAAGGTATGGAGCCGCCCAAGTCCGTCGTCAAAAACCTGAAGATCGTCGGCATCAAGGGTACGTTCAACTCCTTCGGAACCATCAGACCCAACCCCGGCCAGACCGACATCAGCGACGTCCTCTTGAAAGATTTCGACGTCGTCATCAAGAACGACAAGCTCAATACCTCAGGTGTGACCGACCTCAAACTCGAAAACGTCATCGTTAACGGAAGGCCCTACTCGGCTTAGGCGCGTCTAATTTCGGGCACAAACTGAGTGCATCGGCGATTTATCACAAACGGACATGCTGCCGTAAGAGCGTTGAGTTCACACTTTGTTGTAATTTCCGCTAACCCATTTCGAGGAAAACCGTAAAAAAAATGGGTTTAGGCAAAAGTCTTGGACGATTTGTCGAATTCGGGTCCGTTCGTTCGTCGACATAGTAAAGGCGGTGCTTACCAACCCGCCTGAACCGAGGTGCGAGGTGTCATTCTTTCGCGATTCGAAAATTGCCGTGCGTTCCCTGGCGCGAGTCCCTGCGCTGTGGGTTACGGTCGCCCTTACGTTGGCATTGGGTATCGGCGCCAATGCCGCAATCTTCAGCGTGGTGCGTGCTGTGCTGCTGCGTCCGCTGACGAATCGCGACGAAGATCGGCTGCTTTATCTGCGCCAGAGCGCCCCTGGCATCGGGCAGGAGAATGCAACGTTCTCGGTCCCCGAGATTCAGGACATCGGCACCGGACTTAAATCAATTAAGGAACTGGGCACCTTCTCAGAGATAGATTTCACGCTCGTAGGCTTGGGCACCCCGCGCGAGATTCCAGCGGGCGTCGTGGATGGGCACTACTTCGAGGTGATGGGCCTGCGCCCTGTGCTTGGGCGTCTGCTAACTCCAGCCGATGACGGTCAGAATGCCGCCGGAGCTGTTGTGCTGACCTATCACTTCTGGAGGACGTCGCTGCATTCCGATCCGAGCGTGGTTGGGAAGCCGGTGCGATTGGAGGGGCCAACCGGCGCGCGCACCGCGACCGTGGTCGGAGTGCTGGAACCGTCTGTTCCCTATCCGGTAGCGACGGAGATCATCGCCAACCTCGTCACCAGTCCGCACCATCTCTCTGCCACCATGGTGACGGGGCGCGGGCATCGCATGACAGAGGTCTTTGCGCGTCTGTCGCCCGGCGCCAGTATCGACAATGCGCGGGCAGAGCTGCGCAGCGTATATGGCGCCATGATGGCCGCACACCCGGAGGTTTATAAGCCGGAAGATCATTTCAGAATCGACGTAAACCGCATGCACGAGCAGATCAACTCGCGAGCTAATGCGATCTTGTGGATTCTGTTTGCGGCTTCGGGCCTTCTCTTCGTGATTGCAAGCTCGAACGTTGCCAATCTGGTGCTGGCGCGAACGGTGCGTCGCGAGCCGGAGTTGGCTATACGCTCAGCACTCGGGGCAAGCAATGCAGTCCTGCGCCGTTCTCTTTTAGCTGAGAGCCTCGTGCTATGCGGGAGCGGAGCCGTTGCCGCAGTGGCCCTCGCCATCCCTATGGTGGCCGTGCTGGGTCGCTATGTGTCACGCTTCTCTGTGCGCGCTAACGACCTGACGCTAGATTTCAGTATGGTGTGGTTTGGAATTGGGCTGGCGCTGATTGCGGGGGTCTTCCTGGCGTTCCTTCCGAAGCTTCCATCGCCCAATGCGCCGCAGGGCGGGCTTACCGGCCGGGGAACCCGTGTGGCCGGAGGGAGCGGTCGGCGTCTCCGCATCTTTGCCATAACGCAAATCGCAGCCTCCTTTCTGCTGCTTGGCGGAGCGTGCGTGCTGATGAAGACTCTGTTTGTGCTGGAGCAGACGCGGCCGCCGTTCGATTCGGCCAAGGTTCTTGCAGTAAATCTTCCGCTCATGTCTTATGGAAAGACACCCCAGCAGGTGGGTGAGTTCTATCGCGAGGTGCAACGTCGCGTCAGCGCGCTGCCTGGAGTGGAGCACGTGTCTTCGGGTTTCGGCACTCCCTGGCGTGACGATCGGGGCCTGAGCATCAGCTTTCAATTTGCCGCGGAAGGCGCCAAGCGAGAGGACGGTCAGGATTTCCGGGCAAAGTTCCGGGTGGTGTCGCCGGCGTTCTTCGATACGTTCGGTGTGCCGCTTCGGGAAGGTCGCGACTTCAAGGACAGCGACAGGGACGGCTCTGAACGCGTGGTCATCATCAGTCAGAGCCTTGCCAAGTCGCTCTACCCGGGGCAGGATGCGGTCAACCATAAATTGTGGTGGACGGACGGGGTCATCAAGTTTGTCGGGATCAGTCCTGAGCCTAGACGCATCATCGCCGTGGTCCCCGATTTCGACGATGAAAATATTATCCCGTCACCGGCCATGACGATCTATGAGCCGATCGAACAGGAGCAGGGATGGACCGGTCGCCTGTTTGTACGCGCACGTCAGGATGCGTACGCTCTGGTCCCCGCCATTACACAAATCGTTCGCGAACTATCAGCGGACCAGCCTGTGGAAAAGGCCAGCACGCTGGGAGACGTTCGGGCGGAGGTGCTGACTCCCGACCGCCTCAACGCGATTGTGTTTGGAGGATTTGCCACGGTAGCACTCTTGATCTCCGTGGTGGGCGTGGCGGGCGTTCTAGCTTTTTCTGTGAGCGGGCGTACGCGCGAGTTCGGAATCCGCATCGCCATGGGCGCTCTGCCGCGGAACATTCTCACGATTGTTCTGGTTGAGGGCCTGGCGATGGCCGGAATCGGAGTGGGCGCGGGTGTCGTCGTAGGATTTGGACTCTCACGTGGGATCTCCGGATACGTGACGGAGATCCATCAGCCGGGAACACTTGCGTTTGTTGCTTCCGCTGCGGTCATCTTGGGTGCGGCCGTCATTGCTTCCGCTATTCCTGCGGCACGCGCCGCGAGAGTGAACGCCGTTGAAGCTCTACGTTCCGAGTAACCCGCCATCTTCGATGGGTTGGGTGGAATCAATTCGCGCATTTTCCGAGTAGCGAATTCGTCGAACATCTCACAGAATCTCCCACTTGCGGCCTTACAGATTGGGATGAGAAGGCCGGTCTCCAGCGGGACGCGTTGCAGAAATCACCAGGATCATCGAAGAGATTCCCAGGTCCTCAAGTTAGCGGATCTGAAGATGGCTTCGATAACAGTCATATTTTTGATTGCCTCTTCCAAAGGCACCGGTTCCTCTGTGTCCTCCAGGATGGCCTTGGAAAAGGCATCGCCTTGGATGGTGTACTGGTTGGAGACAGGGAAGGTCTCTGTCGAGATGCCACCTCCAAACAAATCAATGCCATCGTCAATAAAAAGGCGAGTTGGACGGTCCAGAGGAGCATTGAAAGGGATCTCAATCTCAATCCTCCCTTTAGTCCCAAAAAACTGAACGCGTTGGTACGGAACAAGTTGAGTGCTGCATGTGAAAACAGCCTGCCCCGTCGGAAAGTCGAGGATTGCCGACGTGAGTCGATCTGTCTGCATTCTCGGATCTCTTTCCAGACAGCCAACGACGCGGTTAGGCTCGTTTTCAAAGGCATAGCGAGAAGCCAGAACGAGGTAGCAGCCAATATCCATCAAGCCGCCCCCTCCGCAGTCCGTCTTATTCCGAATGTTCGATGGATCATCGTTGAAGTAGCTGAATATACCCATTACAGAACGAAGAGTACCTATGCGGCCCTCGCGAAGAAGCTCTCTAAGCCGTAACCATTGCGGTGCAGTGCGAATCATGAAGGCTTCGCCAATCTTCACGCCTGTCCGAGCGCGAACATCGAGAAGGGTCTCGGCTTCGGCAACGGTGAGGCTGATAGGCTTCTCACACAAAACGTGTTTTCCCGCCTCCGCTGCCTTGATGGTCCACGGCACGTGGAGCTGATTCGGAAGCGGGTTGTAAACGACATCGATGTTCGGATCAGCTAGGAGTTCCTCATATGAACCATAGACCGTCTCAATACCAAGAGAGTTCGCAGCTCCTCGGCCTTTGGACAAATCGCGAGATGCGATAGCGGTGATGGAGGTAAGTTCGCCGTTCTGCATTGCCGGCAGAACTTTCTTCAGACCAATCTTGGCGGTGCTAAGGACACCCCAACGAAGCTTTTTGCTCATGGAGAATGATAGCCTGTGCTCTCACTTATGCTTAGTAGATTTCGCAAACCTTGTGTCGCACATCGCAGACACCTGTTTAGGGAAAAAGCAAAATTAGTATCGATGCTTCCAAACCTTCTAAACCGGGGGGGGCGACAAATTCGAAATGCATTAAGACGCAGCAATGGGTGAAGTTCGACCTTGCCGTCAAGCTGGCTCTACGACATCAAGAATGCCAGAATCGGCGGTGAACGATTCCTTTACATCTGTGGTCATACCGTTACCTTTTCCGACGCCGCGAGCGCGATCGCCTCATTGGCAGCAGAAAGAGCCATCTGCGCCCCAGTTTTAAGGCACACTATATCATTGGCGGAGAAGAGTAAGTCCACTCCTAGGCGCGTCCAATGAATAAAATCGGACGGACCACACGCAGTGACTATCTTCTTCCCTTCTCTGCGCGCAGCAGTGGCAATACGGACTACTGCTTCCAATAATCTAGGATGCGAAGTTTGGCCTGGAATACCTAGGCTCGCCGCGAGATCCGCTGGTCCGATGAATATGTCGACGCCTTGGACAGCTACTAGCTCATCGATTCTATTCAGCGCTTCGACGGTTTCAATCTGCACGAGCAGACTCAGTTCTGTGTTGAGCTTCTGCTGTTCCGCCGAGACGCTGTCGACCATACCATACTTTATTGCGCGCGAGACGCTGAAAAAGCCACGCGCGCCTACCGGGGCGAAGCGGGCATAACGCACGAGATCGGCAACTTGTTCAGGCGATTCTGCCATTGGCACGTCTATGATGTCCGGTCCGCATTCAGCTGCCTTCAAGACGCTCTCGCGTCGGGCATCGGGCACCCGGATCATAGTCAACATTCCTGTCCCCCTCGCCATGCGGCACAGATCAGCGGCTTGGTTGAATGTGATTGCGGCGTGTTCCATTTCAATCCAAATGACCTTGAACCCCATGTGAGCGGCGATTTCGAGAAAGACAGGATCATAGAAGTACACAGCAGCGCCAAGAATTGGTCTCTGATGAGCGCCGGCGATGGCTTGATGCAAGCGGTTCATAGCTGTGCCTTTGATGCAGATCTCAGGAAGTATTGTGGAAACTGTCGAAACCCTCGTGTCTCCTTGAAGCCATATTTCTCGGCCTAGGGAGAGTATGATCGGCGTTCTGCTCAGATTCTCATGCAAAGATAGATCGATGAAATAGGAATGAGCCGCTTGGGCGAGTTGAACCTGACCAAGAGAGCCGCTGCTAGGATCTTGAACATTCATCTAGCCTTAGGTTTATAGACTCCCGTTGTGCCTCCTTCACGTACCCAATCTTCTGTCAGTTCCACCTCTTTGATCGTCTGCCTGCGAAAGGTGAATGCTACGTGGATCTTCCCATCGGTCGTCTGAGTTACCGTGGGGTAAGAATATTCTTCCCTTCCTGGTATCTTTGGACGTTGTTCTTCGGCACCATATCCAGATCTTCCCTGCTCTATGTCTCGGACGAAGGCCCAGTTTTTGCCATCGTCTACGGACAGCGCGATCGACAAGGGTTTGCGTAGACCTAGAACAGGCTTCGAGCCGCTACGATCAGTGTGGCTGTTATTGAAAACCATTACTATGTTTCCATTCTTCAGCCGAAAACTTTGCACTGAGGCATTATTGTTGGGAAGCACGGTTGGCTCAGGTTTACTCCAATGACAACCATCGCTCGAGGTGCTTCGATAAATCCAGTCCGATGCGCGATCGCGAAAGAAGGAGACGAGGTGCGATCCAATATTAACGACGGTAGGCTGGACACGAGCAAAGCTATCCGCGACAACACATTCAGTCCAAGTTTTGCCCTGATCGCGAGACAGCTTCATCGCAGAATAGTTCGTCTCGGCGCCTTCTCCGATACCCCTGCTCGTGACATAAGTCATCGGTAGCACCCAAGTACTATCCTTAAGGATTAAAAGAGGATGTCGCGTGAATGATCCTCCTTTGTCGAAAAGAACTTTCGGAGCGGACCATGTCATGCCGTGATCATTGGATATCACTTCAAGAACTTCAGAGTTGGCTTCGCCCGCTCCCGCGCCCTGTGTTGTATGAAAGATGTGAATCTCACCTTCAGGATCCTCGAAAATGACTGGATTTTGATAGGACTCTCCAGCTTTCCTGTCGATCAGCTGCGGCTTCGTCCAGGCGTCCGATCCTTTAGCTTTCCGTGATAGGACAATACCGACTCCAGAGTCTCCTTCCCATACACCTGAAAACCACACGCACAAGAGATCACCATTCTTCAACTGCAGAAGATTAGCGGCATGGGAGCTGGGAAATAGGATCGGTAGATAGGCTTCCTTGTATCCGAGTTGTGAGTTCATTCTTATCCTCCCATCGGACCGAGCTACCGTTTTGTGATCGTCCAGGTCTCGCGACGCGCTGGAAGCAGGCTGCGCCTGAAAGAACATCAACAATATGACTAAAGAAATCAAGTTTTTCCCTCGCACCAAGTTGTCAGTTCTGCTGCGTCGATTGCCATTGCCGGACGGCGTCTCCTGCTCCGGCGAGATTTGAGAGGCGCATTTCTGCATAATTGCGTGACAATACGACACCTTGTGCTCCGGCCTTCAGTGCGGCCAAGGTTGCAGCACGAACATCGTCCGACGATGTTCGCTTCTCGTTCAATTCTGTGGGAATGTCGATATCGATTCCGGGATATATGGGAATCCTCCCTTGAACATCCTCCAAGGCACGACGGGTCTCGCGAAATACATAGTTTGCGGATAAGCCGGATTGCGGCAACCTGTCGAGTGGAGCTTCGTTTTCGTAGCCCAGGAATTTGTAGTGCATCTGCAGTACTTCCGCGGGCTCGAAGTCGTTGAACACTGTCTTCGACACGTTTGATATGTATTGCGCCAACCGAGGACCGCCACAGTTGTTGTATGGGCACGGTTTCAAAAAGTCAGCGATATGTGCCAAACGCTGATAATTTTGATCGGCGCTATAGAATGGGCTCAATGTAGCAAGATGCATGATATGCCAGCCCACTTGTAGCTTCGAATCGATCCCTTTTGCCGCCCCATAGATTAAGCCGTACACCTCCTCTTGACTTAGAAACCAGAACCGTTCATAAGCCAACAATTCTGGATACTCCGCAAGCAATCGCCATAGGGAGATGAAGCTACCATCCGAGGGTCTCGATCCGTCCCAGATTTGATTTACCCACCGATCTAATGCCATGAATCCATCTTTGGTACGTTGAAAATCGATCCCTTTCTCTCTTGCCTTTCGTTCGCAATAAACACAGAAGCAGCTGAGAGAGCGACGAGCACTCGTTCTCGTCTTCGCAAAATGTGCGCCGATGGTCGTATTCAGCGGACCTTGCCTCTCGGACTCCCACATAATCCCGTCGAGATCGTTCGACTTCACCCAGTCTTCGACCATTGCTGCCAGAAATGCTCGGGCACCGGGATTGTTGAAACACGGATCAGTTCCCATTCTTCCGTAGATGTCCACCTCGGCGATCTGTGAGAAGTTAATCATTAGGCGTGGATTGTACTTCTCTTCGAATAAGGCATACGTCTTAATTCCACGCTTTTTAGCCTTCGGTATTACATCGGCAAGAATGTCGAATTCTCCCAACTCCGGCGCTCGCATACCTTTGATTGGCGAATCCTGATAGTACTGTGGATGCAGTCGCGTGTAAGCCCCTCCTATAACGTCAGCGTATGTCTTAATGCCATGATCTGTCGGCGGCTGCCCACGCATCTGCCGGCCTGCCATCCCCTCCCCATAGGTGTACACGGCCGGCATGATGACATTGACTCCAGCTTTGTCCTGAAGTGTATCCAACACCCGTTCAACACCCTCATCTACAAAAGCGCGTGCCCCCAATTGGATTGCGATGAACTTTTCGGCCTTTTTACCCGGCTTATCCAACATGCCCGGCCCAATAGCGAACGATGGAACTGCAACGGCTGTGGCTCCACGGATGAAATCTCTTCGAGAGATCTCGATACTCGACTCCGGTAGTAGCAATTCCTCTTCCCTGCACATCTCATTGCTCCTCAACTGCAGATGGAAATGACGTTGCTCTCAGAACGGTCAGAAGGTGAAACGTCCACCAAGCTGGATTGTTCGATTAGGTGCAGCGGACTGGAAGACTCCAAAGTTCGCAGAATTATAATCAGTGACCAATCCAGTAAAGTTCGTGTGGTTCGTCACATTGAATGCGTCCGCACGAAAATCCAGCCGCATGGATTCGGTGAAGACAAATCCTTTTGAAGCAGAAAAGTCGTACCGATACTGCCCGACATTGCGTAGGCCATTTCGACCGATGGTTCCAGGGCGAACTTGGATGCCATTGGTGACTGCAGGAGCCGAAAAAAACGACTTTACAACGTAGGTGTGCCGGGTGCTGGGAATCCTATAAGTGTCGACATAAGGATTGCTGGTTGGAGCGTCCGGTCGATCCGCAGAGAAGGTCGAGGCAGAATTCGTAATCGGGGCAGGTAAACCTGTATTTGCATTGACCACTCCACTGATCCCCCACCCCCGTCCAAGCATTCGAACCAACTTATTGTCGCTCTGTATCCAACGTTCAAATGGAATCTGCCACAACGCGTTGGCGGTAAAGTTATTACGAATGTCGTAGTTGCTTGGGCCATAGTCCGAACGCAGATTATTGATGTCTTGCGGCGAGGTTCCCTGCAGTAGATTGGCATCTCCATAGGAGAGAGACTTAGCCCAAGTGTAGTTCACACCGTACAGAAGTCCCCACTGCGTTGACTTTCTCACCTTGACCTGCATGGCGTGGTAGTTGCTACGATCACCTGCGACATAACGTAAGAAAGTAGCCCATTGGGGGTTCGCTATCCGAGGCAAACCTTGAGGAAGTCCTCGTGCCGAAAAGTTCATCAAGTAGGTCAGCGTTTCGTTCAGACCGACATTGCCCGCGTATGCGAGTTCAAATGTCATGCGAAGTGGTAGCGACTGCTCTATGCCAAGTCCCCATTGCATGCTGTAAGGGTTGTTGTGATGTGGATCCATTGATGAGTTCGCAAATGATGTTCCAACATAAGGCTGACCGGTTGCAGGATTGGTAGTACTTTGCAAATAAGTGATGGCGGAAGCAAAACTGTCGTGCTGTATAGGGAATTTCAACACAGCCGACTGTGCTGTGTTCAACGTCTGATAGCTGGGTGTCGTGGCCGAAGCGGGAGCCGTCATCCCAATGGTTCCTGCAAAGAACGGAAGCCGCCCGGTTACGATACCAAACCCGCCACGGACAACAGATCCCGTTCCCTTTGGAGCAAAGGCAAACCCAAGTCTCGGTTGAATTCCTGTATGAAAATCAGGATCGTATAGCTTGTTTGGATCAACAAAGGGGCCGAAGCCATAACCTGCCACTGGATCATAGCCGTGATTAAAGATATGTCCGCCCTGAGCTTTCGGAACCGTATAGTAGTCGTAGCGAAGACCAAGATTCAGGGTGAGTTCATCAGTTACTCTCCAGTCATCCTGAAAGTAGCCGCCGAACTGCCACTGATAGAGACTGTACGGCACCGTATCCAACCCTATCTTCACTGAGCTGGGAACGTTGTTTATATACTGCGTATTTCGTGAACTCGAACCAGCACAACTAGTTCCACCCGGTGTGATCGTTCCAGGACAAAGATTTGGATAGGTAAATGCAGCTGTATTTGCGTCGGTGCGGGCCGAGTCGTTCCACTGAACAATGCCACCAAACTGAAAGGTATGATGTCCCGTTGCAAGTGAGAACTCCTGATCACCCGTGACAATTTTGCCTGACTTGATAAAAAGTTCCGACGGACCTGGACCTATCCCCTGCACCGAAAGACCTTCGTTATCAGAATAGAAGCCTAACTGACCGCGATTGAATCGAAGACGATTCCAGCCGAATCTGGTGTTTGAATTCAGTTTGTTGAACATATGAACGTATCCCGCGTTGTACACGTCGCCATGCGCCGTTGTTACCTGCGGATTGCCTGGAACAAAAGCCGGTTGATTGAAATATGGGCGGTTTCGCGTATAGCGTACATACCACGAATTCCGTGAATTGATATTGTGATCGAGTCTCAACGAAATGCTGCTGTCAAATTTCTGATTCGCGCCGACAGTTGCAACGGTGCCTCCCCATTGGCAGTGATTAATATATGGATCAGTCGTTGTAGCGCAGTCAGCAGGGTCCGACGCAGGCTGCGGAGCGGACGGGACCTTATGCAAATAGGGCTGATAGATCGCCGGCGAAACACGAAGCGCAAATGGTGTAGGACCTGTACCGGTCAGCGTCGTGAAACTACTCAAACGAGCACCTTCATAAGCGGCAAAAAAGAATAACTTATCTTTAATGATCGGCCCCCCAAGGCCCGCTCCATATTGGTTATAAGTGACTCGGGGCTTTGTAGATGAGAAGTACGATCGCGCATCTAACGCACTAATTTCGTTGATCTCTGAAAGCGTCCCGTGCCAGTGGTTGGTTCCGCTCTTCGTAATCATGTTGACGGAGCCCGACATTGCTCCGCCAACCGCTGCGGAAGACACTCCTTTGACGATACTCACCTCCTGAATCGCATCGTGAGCAATCGTGTTGATGATGTTTGGCGCTTGATAGAAACCGAACAGCGGAATCTCAGGATCCGCGGCAGCGTTCGTTCCGTCCACAGTTAGATTGAATCCTGCTGAGGGTAAACCGTTAAGTGAGAGGCCTAGATTGAAGGTGCTATTGCTATTAGCGTTAATCTTCACCGAACCGGTATTTTGCGTCAGTAGTGTGGTCCAGTCTTGTTTAGCTAACGGCAGTTGGTTAAGCTGTCTGATCTCAATCGTCGACGCGTCTTGCGAATTCGTAGTGTCGAGCGCTTGATCACTCGTGCTGACACTCACCTCGGCGTTCGCCGTGGCGGGTTGCAACTGAATGTCATAGTGCAACTGCTGCGCGGCCGTCAGAGTCATATTCTCTCGCCGGATGGCTGCAAAACCTGGATGATTGATGCTCAGGGAATAGGTACCGACGGGTAAGAAGTCGAGCTGATATGCGCCCTTATCATTCGTTTGGTCTGTGCGCTCAAGCCCAGTATCGCGGTTGCGAATCGTCACCATGGCTCCCACAACCAAGGCCCCGGATGCATCTTGCACGATGCCGTCGACTGAAGCGGTGGTGACTTGGGCCTCAGCGACACCCAAACATAGGGCTACAACGATCAAATGAGCTAGTATCCATAATCCCCGCGTCATCTTTCAAACCTCGTTCTTTTCTTCGCATGGTTCGAACGGCAATCTAAGCGAAGAAAACCACGAGTGTCAACTAATTTTATATTTATCGTTTTATTTTCGTTTAATTCATAAAAATGAAAATTAATTGCTACTTACTAACTCACTTGAAAATACACCGCAAACCGTTGCCAACTCTGATTTAACGGCTTGAGATGGACTTTTTCGCCGTTCTTGGCCGTGAGATCAAACTCAAGCTTTTTCCCCTCTATTGGAATAACCCACTGCGATAGGTTTTCTCCGCGATCCACCAGCGTCGGAACCGAAATCGGCACGTCCTTTACTCGTGGGTCTTCATTACTATGCAGCAGGTCAAAGCTCAGTTCTCCCATGGGAAATTGCCCTGCCAGTACGACAGGGCCATAGAGGAGTGCCTGCATCGCCTCGTCATCCATCAATCTTTCGCGCCTCAATTGCATAGGTAGATGCAACTCAATCTTGTCTTCGGATTTCCAGGCTCGGGTCAGGCTGAGATAGCTTCCAGGCTCGGGATCAGTTTCCAGTTGTCGGCCGTTGAGAACTACCTTGGCCTGACGGGTCGTCCAGGATGGAATTCGCAGTTTCAACGTCCATCGTGATGCCGGAGCAGCAGTAATTATCAACGTCGTCCCAGGAGTTATGGGAAATTCCGTCTCCTGCCTGAGCCGCACACCCTGCGTCCCCCAATTCAGCTCAGAACCCATAAAGAGATTTACAAACAAATGTGTCGTTTGTATGGGAGTAGATACTGCTCTGGAGCCTCGCGAACTCTTCAAGAGCAGTTCCGTTGCAGCACCAAAACGTATTGTCTTCGGTCGCTAGTGTCTTCCAAGCACCAGGCGACATCGACAAGAAATAGGTCGTATGACCACTCTCCGGCTCGATCGTGCCGAGCCTATGATTCAGAAGATTTCTTTCGTAGTAGTCAAAATATTTCGGTTGGGGGTCCCACTGATAAAGATGCCTTGTTAGCTTCATCATGTTATAGGAACAGCAACACTCCTGATGCTCGGAATTCGACTTGAGCTCCCAACCCAGGTGGTTGGCGTGAGTTACCCAGCGCTCCATCGTGCTCGAGCCCCCAGGAGCGAAGGTCCTTGACTCGGTAATCGTTTCCCAGAAGAACTCACTAATCGCCTGGAAGCGTGGATCCTCAGTCAGTTCATACCTTCTAGCCGCAGCGATCACCTGTGGGATGTGAGTGTTGGCATGGAGTTGTCGCAGTTCGTCGCGTCGTTGTAACAACGGCCTAAGAAATGCTTTCTTTTGAAAACGGTCTCCAGTCTTTGCCCAGCGATCGTTGTGAGTTAAGGCCGTAAGGTTGTAAAGCGTCTCTACGATGCCTCCGAACTCGACCTCCAATATCTCTTGCATTCTCTCTTCGCTGCGAGAACCGGACCATAGATCCACCCACTCAGCCATCTTGATGACGACGCCGAGAGCCTCGTCATTACCGCCATATTGGTGCATGTCAAGCAGGCCAGCCATGAGCTTTATGTACCGTATAAAACGGTGCCCAGATCTTCTGGCCATATTCCAGTCTTGTAAACACATCCAAAGGAAATGCGCTGACATAACCGTTTTGATCGAGCTTACGTTGGCACTCGAAAATTCCCGCAACCAGTGCGTCCCCTCGACTCTTGATCTCACCATCCTGTGTCGAAGCGTACAGGAGGGCGCAGGCAGAGAGGTAATGACCGACCCAATGCCCGCGCAGCTCTGAAGTCGGTGCCTCAAGTCCACCGAGTGGAACCGCGCTACTCTCCAGCCCTGCGGTCAATCTAAAATTGTGCAGCATACGATCCACACCGATGCGCAGCATGAAACCTCGACTCCATTCACGTGACCGTGCGTAGACCGAATCCTTTGCAAGAACAACTTCTCCAAGCTCAAACTCTTTAGCTGTCTCAGTGAAAGCACGGTTCCGAAATTCGAGTGGTTGTACGAAGTACTCCTCTTCATAAATCTGCCAACGTTTTTTGGGATCCGGCAATGGATTCGCGGTTTGCGCCGGAGCTTTCGCTTGCGCGGCTCCTGCCTTGAACATTCCAGTTGATAGGAGCGAAGCCCCAACTGCGAATTCTCGTCGATTCATATTTCGATATCCCGATGACTTTCTTTTTGTTTGCCGCCGCGGTACCAAGCAGACGTTGCATTGATGCGTTTCTATAGCACTTTCAAATATCGCTACTATATTGACTCCGTGATTCAGCAGTACATATCTCAGGTCGCGCCAAAGCCAACAGTTCTATGTGTGCCTTCAAAGATCACTAGTTTTGTCTCAGGCTCTCCTACAACCTGAACGATCATCTTTTTCGTTGTGAACGAGTGGACAGAAGCGCCCTTCTCTAACCCGACTGAAAACTCGCGTTGTGCGTCTCGCCACTCCATTTGCAGGACCGAAGACAGACCCCGCTCGTACTCCATACTCACGCCATCGTCTTCGTAGAGTGCGAAGTTCCCATCTGCTCCTGGATATATGTGGATATTCAGCGGCTCAGAGGAATGCTCTGTGGCCGACTGTGTGATTGGTCCCATCGGCAGAATCGAACCTGCTCTGATAAAAAGCGGCAAAGTTGCCAGATCAACCGCACAAACGATTTCACCTGTTTTCTCTATTTTTCGCTGAGTCCAGAAATCGTACCAGACCCCTTCTGGCAGATATATCTCACGTTCCTTCGCCCCAGGCGTGACTACCGGAGCGACCATCATCGATTCGCCCCACATAAATGCGTTGTCGACTGCCTCTGCTTGCTCATACCCAGGGAATGCAATCCAGAGAGCTCGCATAATTGGCATCCCGGTATGAGATGTCTGGTAGACCATCGAGTAGAGATACGGCAGCAACTGATAACGCAGGTTGAGATACTTCCGACAAATCTCCTCCACCTCTGGATGCTGTAGTTCATCGGCTTTCGGCAGAACTGCCAGATCATCTTCAATTGGTCCTATCGTGCCTTCATTCCATCCCCAAGGGAGACGCAGTTTCCAACTCCGACCATGGGAGCGAAAAAGTGGACAAAAGCTACTAAATTGGAACCAACGTACATATAACTCGGCAGTAAGCTCCTTCGTTGAAAAGAACCCGCCCGTATCTGTTCCCCAATATGGAATACCGCTTAGCGCAGTATTGAGCCCCACTGCTATCTGAGTTCGCAACGTGTGCCATTTTGAATCGACGTCTCCTGACCACAACCATCCATACCGCTGTAACCCGGCATAACCGTTTCGTTGAAGTGAATATGGCCTGACGTTCGGACGTTGCTGCAGCGCACCTTCCCAATACATTCGATTGCGGGATAGGCGCGATTCAGGAGGCAGTTCATCTCCATCGTCTACCCACCAACCATCTATCCCAGTATGAAAGACGTCCAAATGATCCCGCCAATAGTTGGCCGCGTCGTCAGGATCATGTGAATGGTCCATTACGCGACCATGCAAGTCATGTGGGACTCCAAGCACGTGGAGCACAACACGCATATCCTCGGAGTGCATCTCACGAAACATAACGGCCGGATCAGGGAATATCCTCTGATTAAATGCGAAGGAGCCATGCCCAGTATTCCAGCCTGAAGGAGCAAAGCCTGTACCAAGGTAGATCATCACATCGCAAGGCAGCCTTTTCTCACGAAAGGTTCTAACCTCTCGAAGGACTTCGTCTCGGCTTTCGAGGGTACGGTGCGATTGCTGATAACCAAACGCCCAGATTGGTGGAAGGTGCGGGAGACCGGTGAGTTGCGCGAACTCTTTCAAAATAGTCGATGGCTCTTCAGCCAAGATCAGGAAGATATCCTGTGGCTGCGCTGGTTCTGCCGGCCGAAAGACTCCCTTCCCCGCCGTCAGATCGAACGTTCCCATCGGATGATGAAAGAACAATGCCCATCCGGACGGGCTAATCAACCAAGGAATAGGTGATCGACCACCGTTGACCAGCTGATCAGGCTTGAATTGGCCATTACGCATTTGATCCACAGCGCCGCGACGATCAAACTGATGGCCACCTTCGCCCAAGCCAAATACAGGAGTATCTTGCAGGTCAAAACTAACCTTTCCCGTTGCCGTATCGAAGATCAACTGTTGCTTTAAGGTGTCTTTCTCGTCCAGCACGCGCAGCGTCAACGGTTCGGAACTCATCACGATTCGGTGATTGCCCCAGATCACTGGTGCAGAGGTTAACGAATTCACCTTTGCCTTGGCCGGTGGCCAGACCCGATCCATCAAACCTTTGCCAGAGAAGGCAGTTGCTGGCTCGAGATGCGAATCCGAAGCTAAAATGCTAACCCGAAGAGTATGTTGGCCTATCGGTGTAATCCAAAACTCTACTTCGGTGCCAGCAATCGAGAATTTATTTGATTTGATAAGCTGAGCGAAGGCTCCCGGCGCCAGTCCACTGGCCGCAACACACCCTACACCCTCAAGAAACTGCCTTCTGGAAAGTGAGCGATCTGACGAGGCCATTAGAACTCAAACCTCCCCCCCAACTGCAAAAAGCGAGAGGGATACTGCGACGTGACCTTACCAAACGTCGCGCTATTCATGATCGAGGTTATCGCACCCAAATTCGCTCTGTTGAAGAGGTTGTAAATTTCCAGCCGCAATTGCAGATTCATTTGTTCATGAATCTTTGTTGTTTTCTGGAGAGAAAAATCTGTGTTGGCATACCCGGGGTTGCGATATCTATTGAACTGCTCATTCCCCTGTCCCGGTAACGCCTTCGGTAGGGCAAAGTCGGTAGCCGCTCCAAATACCCCTGCGCGATTCGTGTTCGACGTGTGGTCCGCGTTTCGGCCCAGCTGAGAATTGCGATCTGAAGGAATGTTGTATCCGTATGTTGGAATATCGGGCACATCATAGTTCGTTCCGTCCGCATTGTAGTCACCCGCGGTCGTCGGGCTCTTCGTATAATCGCCTCCCGCTGGATAGGCACCCGTCTGCAGAACGGTGAACGGATTGCCGCTTTGCAGAATCGTGACCGCACTAGGTTTCCATCCACTTGTAAGAGTCTGCAACAGACCCGGCCCCTTGTGCAGATAAGGAAGCTCGTATGCAATCGACATCGACAGGCGATTCGGCGCATCCCAATACGACGGACCCCAGTATTGCCCGTAGTTACCTGTGTTAGATTGTGGCGTCGGATACATTCCGGCGTCGTCGTACGACCTTGAATAGGTATATGCGGCACTGATAAACCCGCGGCCAAAGAATCTTCCTTTGAACTCTGTGATGAATGCGTTGTACTCCGAGGTCGGTCCGTTGACGGTATAGCGAATCGTTCCAAAGTTCGGGTTGAGGCGTATCAACTTACCCTTATTCGCCGCGAGGCTGCCAACAAAGTTATTCACGTCTACGCCGTAGTATGCATTCGTCGTATGGCCCGCAAAATCCGTATATAAATTGTTAGAGTAGGAGCCGGAATATCCTGCAGCGACCGAAAAATTTGACGTCAGACTGCGTTCTAAACTGGCAGCAAAATTAAGTGTGTTTCCGGCTTTGAGATTGGGATCGTTGCCCGCAATGTTGGACTGAACACCGATGATGCCTCCATGATCATTCAGTCCAGAAGTCGGGATCGCTGGGTACTGAAATCCAAACGGATAGGTATCGCTGGTTCCCACACTATAAATCGGAGCAGCCGTTGTTCCCGTCGTGAACGTCACGGTCGTTGGTTGCGGTGGGTTGCCGAACTCGTTCTGTACATTCCCTATCGATACCCAGTCGTGGTAAAGCCCGAATCCACCTTTCACCAGCCACCTACCGCGCCCTGTCAGATCCCATGCCACGCCCACACGCGGACTCCAGGCGGTAATCGCTTGATTGAAGGCCTTCGTCACTTGCTTTACGTATCCATTTGCAACCTGTTGAGCGACCGTCGATCCCGGTCTGTAAATGAAATTCGACGCGATCACTCCATTCGCCGGCTTCGGATTCCCGAAATTGTCCCATCGCACACCATATGTAAGTGTCAGCTTCTTATTTGCCTTCCAGGTGTCCTGTGCGTACAACCCCGTCGACGCGCCCACAATGCGATAGCTTCCACCGCGCAATCCAGCCTGCTGCCCCGTTAACAGGTCATATGAGACTCCGGTCTCCTGATACACGTTGTCATGGAGAAAATCTGCGACCGATTGAAAAGAAAATGCCGGCTGCGAATACCACGGCCCGAATAGAGTATGGCTATCGCCCCAAAACCCCTGATATCCCACTTGAATCGAATGAGATCTGTAAATATGCGTAAACGAGTCCTTCCACACGTAGTGATACTGGATGTAATTTTCGTCGGCCTTGCTAACACCAAGCTGAGTTCCCCACCCATTCGTGACACTGATGATGGGCACACTAAAGGGGCCTGTTGGATTGATCAGTCCCTCCATTCTGAGTAGACCGAATGCCGCTTCATTGACTGAATGGGAGAGAAGGTATGTGTTTCATTTCCCTGCACCGACCGCACGATGTAATGCTGCGGCATCTCATGCGCGACTCGAACCGATGGACCGCCCAGGTCTAGGCTCGTCACATAGTAGTTTCCATACACACGATCCTTGTTCCAATATTTATCCAATCGTACGTTGTACTGTAATGCGTTGCGTGAGTTTGTTGCATTGAAGACACCGTTATCGATCACAGGTAATGCGCAGGGAATGTTAGCTGCTGCAGCAGTCCCGCATGTTGTCGGATAGAGATCGCTACCCTTTTTGGCGACGCTGGTCGTCGACGCATTGACAGACGGATATTTTGCAAGTAATCCGATGCCGATCGAGTTCGGCCACGCTGTCTTTGCCCATGCGGTAAAAGCCGGGTCTTCGTATGTTGTCGTCGACGTACTCTGTGTCGAAGCCAGCAGAGGTTCCCAACCTGTGAAGAAGTACATCTGATGTAGGAACGGTACCGGTCCGCTCAATAGCGTCGAAATATTGTTGCTGTGAAACGCTGGAAATTTACTGGTCTCCTTGGGTTGAAACCTCCGTCCGTGCGGTCAACCAGTTGGCGGTATAGTATGTGCTTGCTATGAAGTGATACTGGTTGGTCCCGGACTTACTCGTCATCACCTGCACAATCGAACTGCTACGTCCGTAATCCACATTGAAGGTATTGACCTGGACCGTCGTTTCCTGCACTGTATCAGGATTAGGAACCAGGTTTAGTACCCCCGGCGTGATGTTGCTGGTAATGTCCAGCCCGTCGAGCACAAACATGTTGCCAACGCTGCTTCGTCCGTTTGCGCTTGCTGTAACTTGAGTCTCTGCCGCGTAATTATCGTTGGATTGACCGTTGCCTCCGGTCCCCTTGTAGTCCGAGCCCCGTAACTCCGGGAGCAAGAGTCGTCAGCCCCAAAAGATTACGGCCGGGTAAAGGGAGCGATTGCAGCGCCTCCGCGTCAATCGTCAATTGTGTGCGGCTATCTGCTGTATCAAGAACTGGCGCTCGATCCGTAACCTGAATCGACTGGGATTGACCTGAAACGGTCAAAGTGACCGGGAGATTCATTGTCTGATTTGTGAGCAGCTTTAGGGATGTTTTGCTGGTTGCGAATCCATTCGCGGATACGACGACGTCATAGTCACCGGGCGCAAGACTTGAAAAGCGGTATTCGCCTCGATCGCCCGTTTGCACCTGTCCAGAAACAGAAGTGGCAGTATTGGTAAGGACAATACTGGCCTGTGAGATCACTGCCCCCGAAGCGTCTGAAACAACTCCTTGAAGATTGCTGGAAAACTGTGCGTACCCTATCACGACCGATAAGTTCAGTACCATCAGAAAACTAATCGCTCGCAGCCCCTTCATCTTGGTCCTCGATTCCCTTTTCGTTCGTACAGAAGATCGGCCCAAAATCGCATCATTTCGGAAGATAACACTCCACGCCACGAAGACAAACCTGTCTCCATGGTCAGATCAACTGTTTACTTATGGATGAGCACGATAATGAATCAAATTCATTCTGTCAAATTGTTTTTGCAATAGGTAGTTAATTTTCGAAAATTTTATTAAACCGCAGTTTGCGAAGATTCTCTTCCTCTGGGGCCTACAGATTCGCGGGTACAGATACATTCGGCTCCTTGAACGAATCCGTCGATCTGTTCTGAGCCTCCATGTCCCGTCACAAGCCTCCTTCGGTAACATCATCTATACAGTCCCGAATCAGCAACGTGTTTTGCCAGAGGCAGGGAGCGCTCGCTTCTTCAGGAAAGGTGATCTAATGTCTAATTCTCAAAGCACTACAAAAGTTACGCGCAGAGGCTTTCTCCGCGTCCAGGCCACGTTGGCTGCTGCAGCAGCGGCTCCCATGCCGGCCTTGGCAGCAGCCACGACCAACGCAAAATCCGTATCAGGCGTGGACTACTACGAGAAGCTCGGCGTGCAAACGTTCATCAACGCAGCAGGCACGTACACCAACCTCAGCTCTGCCTGTATGCCGGAGCAGGTGCAGGAGGCCGTTGCGCTTGCCGCTAAGAAGTGGGTACGTATTGGGGAGCTGCAGCAGAAGGCCGGCACCTACATCGCCAATCGCCTGAAGACTGAGGGTTGCTGCGTCTCTGCGGGGGCAGCCTCGGCGATCACGCTAGCGGCAGCGGCTTGCATCCAGGCGGCGAACGACTGCAAGCCGATCGACATCCCCCGCCTCATCGGCACGCCGAAGTACCCGAAGAACGAGATCATCACTCAGACCCCGTATGGATACGACGAGGGGATGGTTCTGTGCGGCGCGAAGATCGTGGTCGTGAACACGCTCGAGGAGTACAAGCGTGCCTTCAATGAGAACACCGTGATGACCAACCACGAAAACGCGGCCGAGACAGTGAAGATCCCCGTGGAGGACTGGCTGGCCGTGGCGAAAGAACACGGCGTTCCCTGCCATCTCGATGCCGCGGCAGACATGCCGCCGATCTCGAACCTCTGGACGCTTGCCGAGAAGTGGGACCTGGTCTGCTTCTCCGGCGGCAAGGGCATTCGCGGCCCACAAAGCGCAGGGCTGTTGCTGGGCAAGAAGAAGTACACCGATCTTGCCAACGGCATGCTACCACCGGTGGAAGGCGTGGCGCGCGGCATGAAGGTGGCCAAGGAGCAGATCGTCGGCATGGTGGCAGCGGTGGACTGGATCCTCGCGCAGACCGATGAGAGCCTCTTCAAGGAGTCCAACGACCGCCTCGCCGTGATGGCCGCGATCCTGAAGGACGTTCCCAGCGTGAAGACGCGCGTGATCGTCCCTGCGGTCGCCAATCACTACCCGCAGCTCGTGGTGGAGTTCGATCCCAATGTGATCGGCGCAACGCCGCGAGAGATCAAGGCGCGCCTCGCCACCGGAAACCCGGCAATCGAGATCAATCCGCATACGGGTGCCACGAGAGCTTCGCAGGGCGTAGACCCCATGCCAGATGCGCTGGTCGTCACCGCCATGCTGCTCTTCCCGGGCCAGGACAAGATCGTGGGCGAACAGATCCGCAAGGCGCTCAAGGATCCCAAGTCCGTGGGTACCTACGATCCGACCGCCAGACCAAACAAAAGCTAACGTGATGAGTCAGGCACAGCGGGATGGTTCCGGGAGGTGCGACAAAAGAGAGGACCTTTGTCGCCTAACCAATATAGAAGCCTCGTACCGTGGGCATGAATCTAGATTAATCTTTTTGTGACCGATCAGGGGGTTAGGGTGGATTCACAATCGGTGAGCGGATGTTCGATCAATTCAACGGGGAAGATCGGCAACACCTTGCGATTCCGGCTGGGATCATAACTCCTTTAATTAAAATTGTGGTCAGTTTCCAAAACTTGGCGCTATTATTTGGCCTCGTAGAACTCAGAAAACTTGGGACGAAAGCATGCTGACCGTAACATCACGTTGAATTTTCAAGGCGAACATCCCACTTTTCAGGATGACGCGAAATGCCGAGATTCGGATTGAATCGTCGAGGATTTTTAGGGGGACCTGCCACGCCGGATCAGGAGTCAGCAGGCAGAGATTGTTGGCGGAGGAGTCGTCCATCGCCCAGCACGCAAGCGCCTGAGAATGGGAAAAGCGCCGCCGCGAGACTGCAAGGATTGTTCGAGGGAGAAGACAAGTCTGCAGCAATGTATTCCGCCCTTCGTTTGAGCCGCCTAGTCCTGGCTCAGACTGAATCCGGTGCGTGTCTATCCTTACAAGTCGTCGTTCGGAGCATCATCGGTATCAGGCACCGATCGAATTTACCAGGTATATAAACCGCGTCGATCAGTGGAGACCCGCGCACAATATTCAGTCTCCTTCGGAGGAGGCTTAGCTATCTTAAATCCGATATTGATTCACATCAGATCGTTTCCGAAGGGATCGGGTCAATCGTAGAGTTTAAATCAAATACCATAAGACTCAGACCTAATAGAATCTATGCCAGTTTTCGCTTCGATGCGGGACGTCCCTTTCTGCGGTATTTCTTTGTTGCAATATCAACAAGACGCATTGAATCGAGCAGATGATCCTTCATCGCTGTTTTCGCTCCTTGAACATCCCTTCGTTTAATCGCGTTGTAAACGGTAGCGTGAGCCTTGACGATCTTGGGCGAGATCCCGGGAAGAAGATGTTTATAGAACATTCCCTGACGAATTAGATTGCGGAGCATTACCAGAGAGTTGGTCAGCAGCGGATTACCAGCCGCGTTGGAAATAACCAGCGGGAACTGCATATCAGCTTCCAACACCGGCTCATCGCGGGCGATTGCATCGCGCATAGCTTGAACTGCCTTATTGATATCCTCGATCTGAGCATTAGTTCGCTCTGCTGCGAGACCGGCGCTGCTCTCTTCCATAATGAGGCGAGCTTCCATCACATCGTGAAGTTCCGCTTTCTCAATTCCCATCAAGGACCAGATCATCGGCCGAGATAGAAACTCTGATCGTGGACAGACAAAAGTGCCGTCGCCCACCTTGCTATTGAGCATTCCGATCAGCTCCATTGCCTTCAACGCTTCACGCAAGGACGTACGAGCAATGCCGAGTTGCTGGCACAAGTCTCTCTCTGGAGGTAAACGCTCGCCAGTCTTCCATGTCCCATTCACAACATTGGAGATTAATTGTTCAAATGCGGCAGTAGTCAGTGTTGTTCGTGAAAGCGGAGTGATTTTTGCGGTTTGCTTGCGCACCTAGAACTCCTTCAAGTACTAGCGCATTACACCACAAGTCCAACTAGTAGTTGAATTAGTAAGTTAGGCTTCTTGAAAAATGGCAGAACACACTGACAATGGCAAAGGATAAGCCATCCGGTTCACATTTAACAGTTCGTTACAACGACACGATAAGGTGCGCCGACTCCAACAAAAACACTGTTGTAAGAGTCAGACCTCTCTTGGACTACGGGAGACGCCCCCCCTAGCCTTGCTTTATACCGCCTTCGTCCGAATTCTATCTCAGGCGATAGAGCAGGATTCCGTAACCAACCCCGGCATCATCCTTCGTCGAGGCTGCCTGAAAAGCCATATATTTCCCGTTGGTAGAAACAACAGGGTTCGAAGCTTTCCATCCTTCAAAGTCATTGAAGTGAGTAAGCCTCACGAAGTCCTTCCCCGTCCCGTCGAGCTTCAGTTTCCAAATATCGATGTTGCGCATTCCGTGATTCCCGCCAATCTGGGACACCTGGCGATCACCTTCAACACACGTATATTTTCCGTCAGGAAAGATGCCCTCAACTTCGTTATAAGTTCCATCATGCTGAGTCATATTCACGACTTTGCCAGTCTTCAGGTCGATACTCATCACGTTGGAGAGGATCTCAACGTTCGCGGGCAGATCCTTGTGGTTATAGCACGTGAAGGTCAGTTTTGAATCGTTGTCATAGAAGTCTTGCGCCTCCAAAGCACAGGCTGAGCTATGGCTTTCGTAGACCACTTTCCGGTTCGTCAGTTTCGGTGTGCCATTAGAGAGATCAACCTCGGCTACAACGAGACGAGAACTGTCTTTTGGAATCTCAGGAAACTGCGCAGGTAACTCAGAATAGGCTATTTTCATTGAGGTCTTCGATGGTGCTGCGCCCTCGCTGAGATGAGCTCCAAAACGCACCGGTCTTGAACCTGGTTTTTTGCTCAGATACCAGAGCTCGTTATCGCGAGCGCGACTCGTGCGGGTATCGACAAACTTTTCTGGGCCAATCAGAATATAGTCACCGTTGGAAAGGTGCATGATGCGAAGGAATACGGCACCCGGGATGCTGCAAGTAAGACATCGAATCTGACGGGTTGCGAGATCAATCGTAAAGGCGTCGCCGAAACTCTTATCCATAAAGGCGATGTGTTGATTGTCTGGAGAAAAATCGGCTCGCTCCCCGAAGTGCGTAATCATCTCCACGTTGGGCGGCAGGTGATCGAGCGGGGAGCCGGATTGGCGCTGAGCAAGCAGCGGAGTTGCGAGCAAAAGGGCTGCTACGACTTTTTTCACAGTGGAGATTCCTTTCAACCAGTTCTTTTCAGGGATAGATCGTCACTTGCATCGATATTGGTTCTCTAGAACGTAAACTTCAGGACGCCTTGCAGAATGCGAGGATCTTGCGCGGTGGTGATCTGACCAAAAGTTGTGGCAGAGATGCTCGTCGTGCTGGGGGCGTTAAAATTTGGGTGGTTCAAGATGTTGAAGCCATCGACTCGCGCCCTCATCACGAGCTTCTCGTATAGATGAATATCCCGAGAGACGGAAAGATCGAAGTCCACATAATTTGGTGCGACATACCCGAAGTGTCTCGCGTTGCCGAACGTACCCAAGGCGTTCGGAGTGAATGCTGCCTTATTGATGAAAGGGATGCCCGTCTTCACATGGGGGCTCTGAAGATACATTCGCTGTCCGGCAACAACATTGGGACGATCGAGATTGATGCCAGTTCGCGAATTATCTGATCCTGTCGTTACATTGAATGGAAGGCCGCTGGTCGCGCGGATAATGGGTGCGATCTGCCATCCGCCCATAAGGAGAGCGGCCCATCGATCTCCATGCCATACGCTGTTTGCCACCAGACTAAAGTTGAAAATGTTCCTCGAATCCGTGGTGCAATAACCATAATCAGAGCGCAGGTTGTACGGGTTCTGCACAACCCCCTCAGTACCCAACGTAGTGAGAGGACCTATGTTGAGACATTTCGACCACGTATAGTTTGCTAAGACTGTGTAGTTATGTGCGAAGCGATGCTCGATGGACGTTAGTAAGCCATTGTAATTTCCGTTAGCCCCATCGTTGGCAATTACCTGCGTGGAGTAATAGGCGCCATAGGTCGGATTTCCGAGGCTCAGAATGCGACGATTTTGGGTGTTGGTTGTCGGAGAACAAGGCGAACCTGCAACCGGAAGCCCCACATTCAGTGATCCGCAGGATCCTGCCCTTCCAGTCGAATTTCCTGGAATATACACAGCTGGATTGATCTCGTTGCCGATCCATGAATGATTTGTGATGTTACCGAGGTAGCTCATTGAAAATATCCATTCACTGCCAAACAGATGCTGCATCCCGACGTTGTATTGATAAACAACCGGCGAATGAATGTGTCGAGGCGTTAACACCTGCGATCCCACCAAGGGAAACATCGTATTCGGGGATGGAATCTGCGGAAGGGGAAAAGGATTCCCTCCAGGAACGTTCGCCCAAGGGTTGGAGAATTGATAGGGACCGTTGGTGTTCGTAATCGTAGCGCCATAGGGAAGATTGTTGGCGATAACACGGTAGTTCATGAAGGTGCCGGGCGAGTCATACATCATGGCGCCCCCGATTCGGAACGTCGTCTTGCCTTCACCATCGGGATTGTAGATAGCGCCCAGGCGAGGTGAGAAGTTCGTCCACCGATCATCGCTGAACGACGGTGTAACCCCAGCGTCTCCATAGAAGAGCGTTCCGGGAGGCGCATTAGGATAGATCGCGCTGCGAGTGCCCGAATCGAAATTGGACTGGTTAAACGTGCTGCCACGATGGAAGTAATCGTAGGGATACTTCATAGGCTCCCAGCGCATCCCAACGTTGACAATGAGTTTTGGCGTTGTGTGGAATGTGTCCTGAGCGTAGGCGCCAATCACCGTCTGCCGGATCGCGTTTTGCTGAGGCAGAGTCTGCTCGAAGCGATACATCTTGCCTTGTAGAAAATCCATCAACGAGCGAGTCTGCGACCCAATCTGATTGGGTCTCCCATCAAAAAGCCACGAACCATTATCTTCATAGTGATTGTTCTGGTTATCCTGCGTCCGGATGATGTCAACTCCAAACGCCATCTGATGCTTGCCTTTCAGCCAATCAATATCCTCCGCTTCCTGATAGCTCGTAATATTGAATGATCCGAGTGCTCCGGAGCCACTGCCAACGGCAAATCCGTTATTCGCGACGCTCACCTGCAGATAATTATCTGTGCCTTGATAGATATTGGTGGCGCCCAGCGTGGTCATATTGATGCCTGTTGTATTCGGACCGCGATCGTCTCGTCGGCGGCTGAAGGTGAAATGAAAATTATTAACCAGGGAAGACGACAACGTGTATGTGTCGCCAAACGTCATCGATTGAGCCTTCTCATAATTTCCTGAGTTTTGCGTCACGAGGACATTCTGGGGATTGAAGAACGCAAGCAGATGGTAGGTATCAATGAAATATCGTCCATATAGATTATGCTTTTGACTGATACTCCAATCACCCCGTCCGATATATTGCTGCTCGTTTGAGTGGACTGGCGTGCCCCACTGCACCCTGCCACAACCGTCGGTCGTAGATGAGGTCGGCAGATATTTCGTGAGAGCAACAGCCGATGGATCGAAAGTAGTCGGATTGAGAGTCGCACCCGGGCCATAGCAAGCTGTGAAATCGCCATTGAGCATAGCTGCTGTAGGAATGAAAGCGGTATTGTTCGTCGGGTCCTGGCGAATATTGGATTGCTGAAATCCGAAGAAGAAAAAGAGTTTGTCTGCCTTAATCTTTCCACCGATCGTGCCGCCAAATTGATTGCGCTTGAGACTGTCAGGCTTGCCGAAGAAATTTGTCGCATTCACCGCGCCGTTGCGAAGAAACTCAAACGCTGTGCCGTGCCATTGATTGGAACCCGAGCGTAACCGCATTGACAAGGCCACCGGGGTGAAGGCCATTTCTAGCCAGTAAGCTGCTGGTTTCAACGCTGAATTCGGCGAGCGCATCGGGAAACGGAAATGGCATGTTCACGTTAGTAAAACTATCGTTGTTGTCTCCGCCATCAAGCAGATAATTGGTTCCGTTGCCCAGACCACCGGCGATAGAGATCGACTGCGAACTGAAGAAACTCTTGCTCCCTGTATTGGTGCCATCGGAGTGATTAACAGCAGCTCCTGAGATCGTGATGAGTTGTGTAGGATCTCTTCCGTTCAGCGGCAACTCCGCAATTCTTCGACCATCAATAACCTGCGAAACGCTGGATTGCTGCGTTTGTACCGCAGCCGTATCGGCGTTGACCTCGATGCGTTCGGAAACCTGGCCTACCGTGAGAGTGATGTTGATCTGAAGATTGTCGTTAACCTGAAGCGTAATTTCCTTGCGCACGTATGTCTGAAAGCCTTGCTTCGTAGCTTCCAACGAATAGTGCCCTATCGGAAGACTCGGCAGCGTGTAGAGCCCATCATTGTTGGTCACTGCACTATGCATGACGCCAGTCTCTGTCGAAAGGCATTTGATTTCTACGTTGGGAACGACGGCATTTTGAGCATCGAGGACGCGACCTGTAACACTGGCAATCGCCACCGCTTGTGCATCAACATGGACCGCCGCTCCGGATAATGCCACGAATAGAAATAGGGAGGATACGTTTCGCAAGCTTTTGGACACAAATATGCCGCCTTAACATTTGGACTATTGGATCAATGGTCTGACCGATGTTACGCAACGGCACACAAAGTAATCGTAAGGGACTGAACTTGACAAGTTAAATCTTGAGGGAAGCCTAAAGCGTAGGAGTGTGACTCGTAGACAGATCCGGAAACTCTGGGGGAACCCAGCGCTCACGACGCGGACACGCCCCCAATCGCATAGTTTCCGGGAAGAGTTGTGCGCAACTTGTTCATACTTCTCAATCGTCAAAAATAAACTCTAAGATTCAGGGCTGCTGGGCGACGCTGAAAAGCCTTACAACAGGTGTCAGCTTCTCTCATAGGCATCGAAGTAAGGCTGATTCGATAGCGTTGCATTGAAGGCTGGATAGAACCATGCCGCTTTGTCTATGCGCGGCACGAAGTAGTACTGTAGCGGAAACCGAGCGTTTGTATAATCCGCGGGGATGGGAACCTGATAGCTTCTGCCGGACCGTCTCATGGGAACTGCCTTCCAGCGCTCTGCCTGATTGATGTGGCGGTACCGGAGAACAACAACTGATGCGGCGGTCTCACTGTTGAAGATGATCGGCAGTTCCGCGCCCGGATGAAATGCTTTTGCAGGTCTGTGTGTCGTTTCCGCTGCCGGCCGGACGCTCAACGCGCATCCTCGCGGCCTCCAGTGCGGTGGTAGCAGGTTTTGCATTGGTATTTTTGTCCGAAACGGTCTTTTCATCGCGGCGAGATCGGTATCGAACGCAGGAATGCGATCCATCCAGTGACCGCACCGCTGAGGGATCTCACCATAGCTGATGTCGGACATGTATACATCTTTGCACGCATTGCCATTGAAGCCTGCGAAACACGACCCTGCTTGTAATAAGCAGCCGCGTTCCCTGCTTCTACGTCGCCGGTCTGTTCGTTGATAGGGTAATAGGTGCCGGCGCAAAAGAGGTCGGCATAAAATTTGCCAAGCCCCATCAAGATCAACATGCCTCTTCTATACGACGGAATTCGGGCGATTTGGCCTGTGTTCCTGAGCTTGTGCGTGCTTGATCCAAGGCGTTATCTGAGGTAACCTCACGTCGGTCATATGATAGCCTTTGCAAATCGGAATTTTATAGCTCTGGCCTGGGTATGGCGCCCGGTCTTGACGATCGCCCGAGAACTTGCTCGAACACCAGTGCAAGATTTGGTGACGAAGCTGCCCATCTCACGGTGATTGCGCACGAGTCACGGCAAACCGGCATGAGAATCTCAAATATTGAGAACCGCGATGCTCCCATCAACCAGCCTCCTTGACGGAACCCTAAGATCTTGCTCAGGTTGCCACGACTGATCTCATCAATAGTGAAAACGCATCTGCGGTCCTGATCGAACAGAAATAGTAGGGATTGCGAGACACTGCGTGTTTCAAAGGCTAACCCGGTCTTGTCTAGAGCTCATGAATGTCCTGCCCAGAGTATTGTGGCGGTCAAGTAGCGAAAGAATCAGATTGGGCGTAATATTTCGAACCGAGTGACGGTCTTCTTCATTGGGTCGTGCGAGGTGAAGCTGTGAAGGCTGTCTTTTCCTTCCAGTAGAGATCGCTCCCGGCCCGAGCCCGACACACTGCTAATAGTGTTCGGTGCGACTGCCTCGTTCCCTTTATGAAGGCCACTCTTTAACGCAACTGCGTGTCAGGAATTGCTATGAAAGTCTTCGATCCGGTGTGTCTGATTCTAAGGAAGAAGGGTACAGAGGTATGGCGCGTACCTTCTGATGCGACGGTCTATGATGCCATGAAAATGATGGCGGACAAAGACGTGGGCGCGTTGCTAGTCATCGATGGAGAGCACCTGGAAGGCCTCGTTTCCGAGAGGGATTATGCGCGAAAGGTGATCCTTCAGGGGCGTTCGTCGAAAGAAACCCCAGTGCACGAGATCATGTCGGAACCGCTGATTACGATCACACCTGAGTGCTCTGTGGATGAGGCCATGCGGCTGATCACAACGAATCGTATCCGCCACCTCCCGGTTGTCTCCGAGGGCAAGGTCCAGGGGGTAATTTCGATTGGCGACTTGGTACAGTGGATCTCTTTCGCCCAGGATCACACCATTGAGCAACTCGAGCACTACATTGAGGGCAAGTACCCCTGCTAGACGTTTGTCTCCCTTTGCAGCCTTTGCTGCATTCCTCGTGGGGTCCGCGCGCCCTCCTGCACGGATCAGACCAGGCTGCGTGTCGCCTCCACGATGACGTTCCAGAATGGCGTGGGGAAAAGCCCAAGCAAAAACACGAGACCTGTCAGAACGGCTAAGGCCAGAGTCGCCGGGAGGGACAACGGTAGCATCCCTGCGTCGGCTGTAGCGACAGGCTCCGCTGGGTGGCCGTACATGACGACTAGGATTCGTAGATAGTAGAAGAGACCGATCGTGCTGCTGACAACAAGGGTAAGAAGAAGCACCCACTGGGATTGTGCAGCGCCGGAGGTGAGGACGTAGAACTTGCCGAGAAATCCTGCTGTCAGCGGAATTCCTGCGAGCGAGAGAAGCATTGTGGTAAATGCAGTTGCAACAAGGGGTTTCTGCCAGAACAGCCCGCGATAGCTTCCAAGAGACGCAGCATCTCTTCGCGCGCCGGAGAGGAGAGTCATCGCGCCGAAGGCCCCGAGGATCGTCACCAGATAAGCGGTAAGGTAGTAGGTTGCTGCCGGAGCGCCGAGTGCTCCACCAGCGAGCAATGCAACCAACAGATAGCCCATGTGCGCGATGGACGAGTATGCAAGGATTCTCTTAACGTTGGTCTGTCGCAGGGCGAGAAGATTGCCTATCAACATGGAAGCGATCGCCATGATCGAGAGGACGAGGCCCGTCGCTCCGCCCAGCCCCACACCCTGAGTTTGGAACCAGCGCAAGAGCAAGGCGAACATTCCTCCCTTCGATACTGTAGCGATGAACGCGGTGACCGGCAGAGGCGCGCCTTCGTAGACATCCGGGGTCCAGAGATGAAATGGAACGATTGCCAACTTGAAACCGATGCCTGAGAGAGAGAGCATGAGGCCCGCGAGGAAAATCGAGTCGGCCTGTCCATAGGAGTGAGTCATCGCAGTGAATTGGGAGAGGTTCATGGAGCCGGATTTCGAATAGATCAGAGCGAGGCCGAATAAAAGAATGGAGGAGGAGGATGCGGCCAGAACTAGATACTTAATTCCTGCTTCGATCGAGACTCGCTCAGTACGAACGTATCCGATCAAAGCGTAGAGAGAGACGCTCAACAACTCCAACCCGAGGAAGAGCGATGCGAAGTTGCGACTGGCCACTAGCACCATTGCGCCTGTGGTCGCCAGCAGTGTGAGGAGATAAAACTCTTCCTGATGTTCCCGGCGGCGATTCAGATAGTCGTAGCCGAAGAGAAACACAAAGGCCGCCGCAGAGATGAGAATTCCCATGTAGAGAAAGGAGTAGCGATCGAGAATCAGGAAAGCAGTGACCTGTCGTGGCGCGACGGACGACGCAAAGGTCAGACTTCCGAGTGCCAGCCCCAGCCCAAGAAGTGAGATTACGACGGCAGTCCGGTGACTACGCCGGATTGCAATGGAGAGCATTAGGAGAACCGCGGTTGCTGAAATGATGATCAGAGGCGACAATGCGGCAAAGTCAGCGTAACCCATCTGTTATCTCCTGACTATCTGTTGTGGAGGTGCGATTTGCTGGGCAGCGGCGAGTCCTGGGCGTATGGTGCGCAGGATAGGCTGCGGATAGAGACCTATCCAGACCAGACAGATCATCATCACGCCAAGTACTGCCCATTCTCTAAGGCGCGTATCCGGCAGTCTCCAATGATGCCGGTTGGGCCCCTGAAACGCGCCTTGTGCAAACCTCAAACCGTAAAGAGTGGCAGCAAGGAGGCCCAGAGTGGCGAGGATGGCGAGGGGGGCGTTTGTCCGGTAGGCTCCAAGCAGAACGAGAAACTCACCCACGAAGTCACCAAGCCCTGGAAGCCCAAGTGATGCCATGGCAAAGACGAAGCCCGCGCCGCTCAACACTGGCATGGTCTCCCACAAGCCTCCCATCTCGGAGATCTTGCGTGTGTGCAGTCTTTCTTGAAGCAGGCCTGCGAGGATGAATAATGCCCCCGTACTGATTCCATGGCTGACCATCTGGATCACAGCGCCTTCGAGGGCGATTTCATTTCCGGCGAAGACACCGAGCAGCACGAATCCCATATGGCTGACGCTCGTGTAAGCGACGAGGCGCTTGAGATCAGTCTGACCTACAGCGAGCACAGCACCATACAGAATGCCGATCACACCCATGGTCATCATGAGAGGAGCCAGCTCACGGGATGGACCGGGAAAGAGCGGCAGAACAAAGCGAATCATCCCGTAAGCTCCCGTTTTCAACAAGAGCCCTGCGAGCACAACGCTACCTGCGGTGGGAGCTTCGGTGTGTGCATCGGGAAGCCAGGTGTGGAAGGGGAAAGCAGGCAGCTTCACCGCGAAGGCGACGAGAAATCCGAGCATCAATAGACGCGCCGCGCGAGGCGATAGCGCTGTACGGATCAACTGATGATAATCGAAGGTGTAGACACCAGTTGACTGGTGATGGAGAACGGCCAGCGCAACGATCGCAATCAGCATCAGCAGACCGCTCAACTGCGTGAAGAGGAAAAACTTCGTCGCTGCGTAGATACGCCGATCGTGCCCCCATATGCCGATCAGGAAATACATTGGCACCAGCATCAACTCCCAGAAGAGATAGAAGAGGAAGAGATCCGTTGCCATGAAGACGCCAGTGATGCCGGCCAGTACCCACAGCAGGTTGAAGTGGAAGAAGCCGACCTTGTCGCGGATCTCCATCCATGAAGAAAAGACCGCCATTGTGCCAAGAAAATAGGTCAGCAGCAACAATGTCAGGCTTAACCCGTCGATCACGAGATGAAATTTGATACCGAACTGCGGAATCCAGGCGACGTTGCACTCCACAAGCCAACGCTCCGGCGTTCGGCCTGCTTGGGCTATCCAGATTCCGAAGCATATAGCAAGGTCTGCCATTGCGCTTGCGACGGCAATCCAACGTGCTGCGGCTGGGCTTCGACGTGCAACGATCCAGGATGCGATACCGCCGATCATCAGAATCAGAATGAGAGTCGGAAGAATCATGCCAGCACCTCAACGCACGAACAACGCGATTGCGAGAATCACGACAGTGCCCACTGCAAGACCAGTTGCGTACCAGCGAACGCGGCCGGTCTGTGTTAAACGTAGTGCACGGTAGCTCACTATGGTCATCTGCGCTATAACGTTAATTGGAACGTCCGCCGGATCATGTGCGCACTTGCGAGCAAGCCACTGGAACGGCCGAACAAAGATTCGGTCGTACATCCAATCAAATCCCCAGCCGGCGAGCCACAGTCGCTCGAAGATATTTGTGGCGGGTTGCCGCGCACACTGCGGCCCAAAAAGCAAGTACGCGAACCCGAAGCCGAGTGCAAATACAGTACTCGCGGAGAACGCGGTGATGGTCTCGGTGATCGGTCCTATGTGTACCTCTTCGAGCGGCGGCAATGCGCTGCTTAGGAAGTTGGAGAGCGCAGGCGATCCGCCAAAGTGCGGCGGCGTATCCACATATCCGCCTACAAGCGACAGAAGGCAAAGTGTGGTCAGCGAGAGGCGCACCGCGAGACCGCTGTGTGATCGAACGTGTGCCTGCTGTGGACCATAGAAGGCTAAGAGGATCATCCGAAAGGTGTAGAGCGACGTGAGCAGTGCACCAGTCATGCCGGCGATCCAGAACCACGCATTGCCGTTGGGGCCTGCCCACGATTGCCACAAGATAAGGTCCTTGCTAAAAAAACCCGCGGTAACGAGCGGTAGACCCGCCAGCGCCGAGCCGCCAATCGCGAATGCCCAGAAGACCAGCCGCAACTCACGACGGAGCCCGCCCATACGGTACAAGTCCTGCTCATGCACGGCATGGATAACCACCCCGGCAGCCAGGAACAGGAGCGCCTTGAAGAAGGCATGCGTCATGAGATGAAACATGGCGGCCGACCACGCTCCGAGTCCAAGCGCTAGAAACATGTAGCCTATCTGGCTGATGGTTGAATAGGCCAGGACTCGCTTCATATCGCGCTGAGCAAGTGCACTGAATGCGGCGAGCAACATGGTGGCGGTCCCGATGATTGCTACTGCGAATTGAACGTCAGGCGCCAGAGAGAAGAGCGTGTGCGTGCGCGTGATCAGATAGACGCCCGCAGTCACCATGGTCGCGGCGTGAATCAGCGCACTGGTGGGCGTCGGACCAGCCATGGCGTCCGGCAACCAGGTCTGGAGGGGTAACTGCGCGGATTTACCGACCGCACCGCCCAGTAACAGCGCTGCTGCCATCAATGCGGTGCCGCTGCCGGGGCTCCACTCGGCAGTGGCTCGATGCATCACTTCCTGAATGTCCAGCGTGTTCAACCGGGTGAACAGAAGGAACAGCCCGAGTGCGAAGGCAGTGTCGCCGCAGCGGGTGACTATAAAGGCCTTGCTGGCAGCACGTACGTTCTGCGGCTCGCGATACCAGAAGCCGATCAGCAGGAAGCTGCACAGTCCGACGCCCTCCCATCCCAGATACAGCAACAGGAGGTTATTCGCCAGCACAAGGGTGAGCATCGACGCCACAAAGAGATTCATGTAGGCAAAGAATCGAGCGTACCCTTCATCGTCGCGCATGTACTCAACCGAGTAGAGATGAATGAGGAAGCCGACGAAGGTAATCACAAACAGCATAATCAGGGAGACAGGGTCGAGATAGAAGGCGATCTCAGGCTGAAATCCGCCGCTTTCCATCCATATCCACAGGCGCTGCATATAAGCATCGCCGGCGGGCGGAGAGAAGACGAATTGCGCACCAACCAGCAGAGTCAGTGCTGCACTCAATCCGATAGAACCAGCGCCGATGATTGCCACTGCGTGGCGTGACAGACGCGATCCGAAGAGTGCGAGCAAGGCAGCACTGGCGAACGGGATGGCCACGATAAGCCACAACAGTTGGAGCATATCAACCTCTCAGCTCGCTGGCAGAGTCCACATCCAAAGCGAGCTGCCTCTTGTGGTAGAGGAGTACGAATGCCAGGCCGACCGAAACCTCGGCCGCCGCCATGGCGAGAATGAACAGAAACATAATCTGACCATCCGGCTGTGCCCACCGCGACCCTGCCGCGACGAACGCCAGACCGCTCGCGTTGAGCATAATCTCAATGCACATGAGCGTGAAGATGAAATTACGCCGCGTGAGAAGTCCTGCCAGACCTAGCAGGAACAAGATCGCCGCGAGAATCAGTACGTGCTGCATCGGCACTGGTGACATGTTTTTTCTCCTCTTCCGCAATAGCATGACGCCCCAGATGAAATGCTCCGACCACGCCAGCCATCAACAACAAAGATGCGAGTTCCACTCCGATCCAGTACCCTCCGAAGAGTGATATGCCGACCTGTTTTGGACTCACTACGTTCATGGGAGAAGACATACTGGGCGATGTCGCGGTACAGTAGACGAGCTCTCCCAACAGAATCAAAGCGAGAAGCGTAGGCCCCAACCAGTTTTTTGGCTTCAGCCACTCGCGTTCCACTTCCATGGCATGCTCTGCGAGGTTGAGCATCATGACGACAAATACAAAGAGCACCATGATCGCTCCCGCGTATATCATGACTTCGAGCGCCGCCACAAAAGGAGCTCCCAGCGCATAGAAATCCACTGCGACTGCCAGCAGCGACACGATGAGATAGAGAAGCGCGTGAACCGCGTGCCGCTGTGTAATGGCCAGCAGCGTAGAAACGATGGCGAGAATTCCCGCGAGATAAAAGAGTAGGACCATGGCGTTTTCTCAAGGCATTAGGCTATGGATATCGACCGGCTCGAGTTCGTTCTCCGCCTGCCCCTTGTCCTTACCGTCGATAGCAACTCCGGCGACGCGCCAGAAATTATAATTGGGATATTTTCCCGGACCGTCGATCATCAAATCTGCTTTCTCGTACACGAGATTTTGTCGCTTGTATTCGCCCATCTCCGTATCTGGAGTCAGCTGAATGGCGTAAGTGGGGCACGCTTCTTCGCAGTAGCCACAAAAGATGCAGCGGGAGAAATTGATGCGAAAGAACTCCGGATATCTTCTGCCATGCTGGTCTTCAGTTGCTTGGAGCGAGATGCACGCCACAGGACATGCCACGGCGCAAAGGTTGCAGGCTACACAACGTTCTCCACCGTCGGGATCGCGGGTGAGAACAATTCGGCCCCTGTACCGGGGCGCGAGATATGCTTTTTGTTCGGGATACTGAACAGTGACGCGCCTTGTAAATGTGTGCCGGAAGACCTCCCACAGAGAACGCAACAGGCTAAGCACCGAAAGCCTCCCTTCAGCTGCGGACCAATACGATAGCTCCCGTCACCAGAAGATTCACCAAAGTGAGGGGCAGCATCACCTTCCAGCTCCAAGACATGAGCTGATCAAACCGCGGCCGGGGAAGCGCCGCACGAAAGAGGATGAACAGACAGATAAAAAACATCGTCTTCACGGCAAACCAAACCGCCGGGGGTAGTAAGGGGCCAAGCCAACCGCCAAAAAACAACAAAGTAATCGTCGCAGAGACGAGGATGACGCCAATGTATTCGCCGACGAAAAACATCCCAAACTTCATACCTGAATATTCTGAATGAAAGCCCGCGACCAATTCGCTCTCCGCTTCGGCAAGGTCGAAGGGCAGTCGCCGTGTTTCGGCGGCGCCCGCGATGAGAAACAGGATGAAGGCGAGGAATTGAGGAACTACGAACCACAGCCCCCGCTGCGCTTCGACGATGTCAGTAAGACGGAATGAGCCGGCGAGCATAACGGCGCCAAGGAGCGACAGCCCCATGAAGACTTCATAGCTCATCATCTGGGCGGCGGCACGGATTCCTCCGAGGAGCGAGTATTTGTTGTTGGAAGACCAACCCGCGAGGACGACGCTGTAAACGCCCAATGATGACATGGCTAGAAGGAAGAGAACGCCGATATTGAGATCGGCGATCACGAATCCCGGTGCAAACGGTACAACTGCGAACGAGATCAATGCGGTAGCCACCACAATCGCAGGTGCAAGGATAAAGACTGGCTTGTCGGCGAAAGGTGGAACCCAGTCTTCCTTGGTAAAGAGCTTGATCGAGTCTGCGACGATCTGGCCCAGACCGAAAGGCCCGACGCGGTTTGGACCATACCGGTCTTGCCACAGGGCAAGCAGACGACGTTCGACCCAAATCAACGCGGCTGCCAAATTAAGCACTACGAACAACACCACAACAATGACCATCAGAGGAAAGAGGCTCGATCTCATAGAGCACCTCTCGACGAGAGTTCCACTCCAACAGAGGAGAGCTTGCAGAAGACGGGGAGTTGTATCCCGTCGAACGGTGGCAGTCCCGCAGGCAGGCCGGCCAGACCTCGAGGCAGGTCGGCACGCAGCATGACCTCGAGTTCGAACTGGTAGTCTTCAACGGCTATCTTGATCCGCTCGCCCGCCTTCACACCCACCAACGAAGCTTCCACTGGGTTTAATGCGAGGTAGGGGCGCGGCAGTAGCTGCGAGATACCCTGCGCGTGCCGGCTTAGCTCCTCCGAACCGAAGATATGAAAGAGGGGGATAAGAAGCCATTCTCCTGCCCGCAGTTTGAAACTAGGAGGAATTGTAGAGAAGTACCGCCAATCTGATTCCTGCGACGGTTCGATCAAACGAACTCCAGGATCACCACCGCGCAATGACCCTCCAATCTCGTTTTGAAATTTGTTAACCGCCTGCACAGAGTTCCATCCGGGCGCCCAGAAGAAAGGAAGCAACGAAGACGGGACCGGTTCCGGACCGGATTCCATCGAGAAGGCAAGTGCGGAATCGGGATCGTCAGGCGGTCTGGGCTCGTGCACGCTGATGTTGGCGGACATCGCTGTGCGGCCGCTGTACCGGCCTGGTTCGCGAGCAACCTTGCCAACCGCGTTTCGCGGGGGGGCGACTTTCGCGAGAGTTATGAATGCGGGTATCTCTGCAACCATCGCCGAGGTGAGGTCGTCAAGGCTATCCCATTGCGTCTCGCTCTTATGACCCGCTGCCGCGGAACCTTCACGCAACCATCGCCAGCTAACCAGCACGTCCGTGCTGGGGGCGAGAGCTTGGAAGAATCGTTGCGCACGTCCTTCGCTGTTCACGAGTGTGCCATCCGATTCGGCAAAGGTGCCGGCAGAAAGCACAAGTTCTGCTGCTTCCGTCGTGGCGCTAACAAGATGATCGAGTACGACCAGATGGACGCCACGCAATAACAACGTTAACTCATTTGCAGAGACACGACGGAACAAATCGTTTTCAAGGACAATCAATGTACCCGCCGGTTCGCTCTTAATCGTCTGGAGTGCCTCGGAGAACGGATGGGGCTCTAGCAACGAGAGGCCGAAGCTATTGCACTCCGGCGTGGTGAAGCTGAGACATGCCAGCCGGCCGGCCTTGCAGAGAGCCCAGCCAATCTGTGCCGCAGCTTTAATGACACTTTGACTGCGGCAGCTTGCACCGGAGACTACCAGAGGACGTTGAGCACCCAGCAAAGCTGCAGCTATATCGGCGGTCATTGCTTCTAGCTCTGGCGAAAGCCCTGTCACCGCTGGTGCAGAAACGTCGATCGCATGTGCGATGGCGAAGCCCAGCCGCGCCAGATCGTCCGGCGCAGCTTGATAGGTAGCTGTCGCAATGTCATCAAGCTTTGTTGCATACGGAGAGGCAATAAAGAGCGGCCCCTTCGCGTCCTGCACCGCCTCTCGTACCGCATGATCTAGCCATTCGGGGATGTGTAGACCCGCGGCGATTCGCATAGGAGCCTGACGCACGGACTGACGTAAACGCAGGGCCATGATCGGCGCAACATTCGTCAGGTCCTCGCCGAGAACAAACACGGCATCCGAATGCTCCACCTCATTGAGCGAGGGAGACCGCGCTGGGCCCTCGCGCAGGATGCCGATCATGGCTGATAACAAGCGCGACTCTTCGTCCGGAACTCCGGCGAAGAAACGATCTGGACCGACCAGCCCGCGCAGCGCAAAATTGGCTTCCAGAGAGGCTCGTGGCGACCCGATGCCGATCACATTACCTTCGCGAAGGACGGCGGCTAATCGCTCCAGTGCCTCGTCCTTTGTAGCGGCTTTACCGTCCACAAGCGGGTGGCGAATACGCAGACTGCTCTCGACGAATTCATAGCCGAACCGTCCGCGATCACAAATAAAATAGCCATTTACCTCGTGGTTGTAGCGATTCACCACACAGCGAAGCGTGCCGTATCGTTCGCCGACTGTAGTGGTGCAACCCAGTCCGCAAAGTACGCAGACCGAAGGCGCCATCTGAAGATCCCATTTGCGCGTGTAGTGACGCTTGAGAGTCGCATCCGTGAAGACACCTGTAGGGCAGATCTCCACCAGATTGCCGCTAAACTCGCTCTCTAAAACGCCGCTTTCGTGCCGGCCATAATAGATGGTGTCGCTCAAGTGAAAGGCATTCAGATCATGCCCACCCGCATATTCACGATAAAAACGTACGCAACGCTGGCACTGAATGCAGCGGTTCATCTCATGATTCACTAGCGGGCCGAGATACTGATTGCGAAACGTTCTTTTACCAAAGCTATAACCGCGCCGCCGATGACCGGTCATCACAGTCATGTCCTGAAGATGGCACTCGCCGCCTTCGTCACAGACCGGACAGTCGTGCGGATGGTTTTGCATCAAGCCCTGAATTACCGCCGCCCGAAAAGCTACAACTTCAGGATCGACAATCGAGATGCGAGCACTTTCTGCGACCGGCGTCATGCAGGCCATCACGAGTTTTCCTGTGGTGTCGTGCTCATCGCGGAATTGCTTGACCGCACACTGGCGGCACGCCCCCACCGATCCTAACGCTGGATGCCAACAGAAATAGGGCAAGTCATAGCCCAGCGAAAGACAGGCGTGAAGGAGGTTCTGTTTGTGGTTGGCCAGCCCGGGTTCATTGTCTATCAAAATAGTCGCCACGGTCAGGCCCTCCAAGGACACCGATGTTCATCGACGTGCCGACGGAAATCATTGGCGAAGTATTTCAGCGCGCTCTGAAGTGGCTCCACAGCTCCCGGAGCAAAGGCGCAGAAGGTGTTGCCTGGAGCAAGAAACTTCGTCTGGAACTTTAGCGTCTCTAGGTCGCGAAGACTGCCCTTGCCTTGCTCCATCGCCAACAGAATTTTTTCCGTCCAAGCCAGACCGCTCCAGCATGGCGTGCACCAGCCACACGATTCCTGCGCGAAGAAATGCTCGAGGTTCCAGACCATACCTACCGGGCACGTCTGATCATCCAGCACAACCATCGTTGCAGTGCCTAACCGGCTTCCCGCTTCCTGCACGCTGTCGTAGTCCATGGGAGTGTCCAGGTGTTCCTCCACCAGAAAGTCCGTCGACGCTCCGCCGGGCAAGACTCCGCGAAAGTGCAGCCCATCGCGCATTCCCCCTGCATGATCCTCGAGGATCTCCCGCATCGGCGTGCCCATTGGAAGCTCCCAGAGCCCAGGCCGTTTGACTTTGCCACTGGCGCCGTAGAGCTTCGTGCCGCCATCCTGCGTTCTACTCAGGCTGCGGAACCAATCGGCTCCCTTGTGCGCAATGTGATGCACGTTACAGAGCGTCTCCACATTCTGCACAATCGTCGGCTTGCCCCAAAGTCCGGAGACCTGGGGAAACGGCGGCTTCGTTCTCGGGTGTGCCCGCTTACCTTCCAGTGCATTTAGAAGTGCAGTCTCCTCGCCGCAAATATATCGGCCCGCGCTATCGTGAAGATGGATTTTGAAGCTGTAACCCGAGCCGAGGATGTTGCGTCCGAGGTGGTTGCTTGCTTGAGCTTCCTCAAGTGCCTGTGCAAGTCGTTTGTGCGAAAGCTCATACTCTCCCCGCAGGAAGATATAACCGATATCAGCTTCGATGGCATAAGCAGCGACGATCATGCCTTCGATGAGCTGATGTGGATCGCGCTCCATCAGCGCACGATCCTTGAAGGTACCCGGCTCCATCTCGTCTGCATTTGCAACAAGATACTTCGGATGTGGCGCATCTTTACCCATTGGTACGAAACTCCATTTCATGCCCGTAGGAAACCCGGCGCCGCCGCGTCCGCGAAGATTCGACCTTTTCACCAGTTCAGTGACCTCTGCCGGCGTCATCAGAAGCGCTTTGCGAAGACCTTGATATCCTTCGCCACGCTCATAATCTGCAAGGCTTACTGCCTTGCCATCGCTTCGAAATTTGCCAGTCAGAGGTCTCTCCATACAACTCACCTACTCGTATACCGCCACAACTTCCTCGATCCGCTGCTCGTCAAGATCTTCGTACAACTTGCCGTCGATCATCATGACGGGTGCATGATCGCACGCACCCAGACAGACGATAGGTAACAGAGTGAATCGGCCGTCTGCTGTTGTCTCACCTAGGGTTGCACTCAGCCTGTTGCATAAACGATCGCGCACTCGCTCGCCACCCATGATCCAACAGGAGACGCTGTCGCAAACTAATACCACATGACGCCCGACAGGTTTACGCCGAATCAGGTTGTAAAATGTCGCGACTCCATCCAGATCGGCAACTGAAAGTCCAAGAAGCTCCGAGATATCGCGCAGGCTTTCGTCCGAGACCCACCCGTGATACCGCTGAACGATCAGCATTGACTCGATGCTCATGGCCTGCCTGTTCGGATAGTCGCCAAGCTTCGCCTCAATCTCTCTTCGTTCCTCGGTAGTCAGCATCGCTTCGCCTCCTCGATGTCACCGGTCGATATCTGCGAGCACGTAGTCCAGGCTCCCAAGAATTGCCAGCAGGTCCGGGATCATAAGGCCTCGGACCAACTGCGGCAGCATCTGCATATGCGGGAACGACGGTGTACGGATACGCGTCCTGTAGGAGCCAATGCCGCCGTCGCTGATCAGGTAGTAACCGTTATTGCCTTTGGTTCCTTCGATTGCCGCCATCGCCTCTCCCGCTGGAATGACTGGCCCCCAACTCACGCCGAGAAAATGATGGATCAGAGTCTCGATATCGTGCATGGTGCGCGCCTTCGGTGGCGGCGTAGTAAGCGGGTGTTCCGCGTTGCATGGGCCTCCCGGCATGCTGTCAACACATTGCTGGATGATGCGAAGGCTCTGACGCATCTCCTCCACATGGACGACTGCGCGATCATAGCAATCACCGGAACGGCCGACGGGGATATCAAAGTCGAGTTGGCTGTAACACGCGTAAGGCTGCTTTCTGCGGAAATCCCATTCGAGTCCGCAGGCACGGAGGTTTGGACCCGTCATGCCCCACTCAATCGCTTCCTGAACGGTGCAGCCGCCTACGCCTTTTGTGCGCGCCATGAACAGACGGTTGCGTATTACGGTGCGATCGTATTCATTCAGCCGGGCGGGTAAGTACTGCAGAAAGTCGCGGAATAGTCTGTCCCATCCATTTGGGAGATCCTGCGCCACGCCGCCGATGCGAAACCAGTTCGGGTGCATGCGGGCGCCGCAGATCGCTTCGACGATACCAAAGGCGCGTTCGCGGTCATTGAAGAGATAGAACACCGGCGACATCTGGCCGAGATCCTGCGCAAACGTACCGTACCAGACCAGATGACTGATGACACGAAAGAGCTCTGCCATCATCACGCGAATCATCTGCCCGCGCGGTGGCACCGTAATGCCTGCAAGCTTTTCGACTGCTGTCAGGTATGCGAGATTATTCATCACACCGCCCAAATAGTCTACGCGGTCGGTGTAAGGGATATAGGTGTGCCAAGTCTGGCGCTCACCCATCTTCTCTGCGCCGCGATGATGAAATCCTATGTCAGGCACGGCATCGACGATGACTTCGCCATCAAGCTGGAGAGCTATGCGCAGAACGCCGTGGGTCCCCGGATGCTGCGGCCCTACGTTCAAGAAGAGAAAGTCCAGACCGTCATGCTCCCGCGACATGCCCCACTCTTCAGGATGGAACTGCAACGCCTCCTGTTCGACATCCTCCTTTTCTTCAGAAAGACAGAAAGGCCCCATCTCGGTCGCACGGGCCGGATGGTCCTTGCGCAAAGGATGTCCCGCCCATGTCCGCGGCATGAGAATACGCACTAAATGCGGATGCCGGTCGAAGACGATGCCGAACATATCCCACACCTCGCGCTCATACCAGTTGGCAGCGAGACAAATGTCGGTGATCGTCGGCAGTCTAAGTTGGCCTTCGTTGAGCGCGACCTTTAGCCGGACATACGCATTTCGCTCAAACGAGTAGAGGTGGTAGACCACCGAGAAGTCACCTGATGGCTGGTTCTTGCGGTGTGTGCGTCCGCGCTCGTCGATCGCCGTCAGATCATACAGCATCGCAAATGGGTCGGGGGCGGAGCGAAGCGAGCGCACCGCTTCGTGAATGTCATCCTTCGAAATCCAGAATGTAGGGATATCATCGCAGGTTGACTGAGGCACACCGGGAACACCCAATTCATGCCGTAGTTCCTGATCGAGGATAAAACCGCTCGGCATACAACACCACCGGGTACCACTAAACGCTATCGGGAGTCCTGAGCACAGTCAGCAACTGCCGCTGGGATCGCTTCTCATCTCGCATCGAAGGCATCTCAGGCCGGTTCACGCCCTGTGGCCCGACCACCCAACTCAGCGGCCGCTTTTCTTTTCCTACAGCATCACGCAACAACAAAACACCTTCGAGAAATGCATCCGGCCGAGGCGGACAACCAGGTACATATACGTCTACGGGCAGAAATTTATCCACCCCCTGCACAACGCTGTAGATGTCATACATGCCGCCTGAATTCGCACACGAGCCCATGGAGATCACCCAGCGCGGCTCCATCATCTGTTCATAAAGGCGCTGGATGACAGGAGCCATCTTGATAAAGACTGTACCGGCGATCACCATGAGGTCCGCTTCACGTGGCGTGCCGCGTATCACTTCAGCGCCGAACCTCGAGATGTCATATTTACTGGTAATGCTCGTAGCCATCTCTACAAAACAACAGGAGAGGCCAAAGTTGAAGGGCCAGACGGAGTTCTTGCGCCCCCACGCCACAAGGTCTTCTAGGCGGGACACGATTAGAGTACGGCGGATCGCTTCGTCAGTAGATTCAACGGTTTTCTCAGCCTGAAGAGCACCAGGCCGACTAATCGACCAGCGCATAACGCACCACCGTCTTAACTCACCGTCCGCCCACTTCCTTGTCTCCAATCCAGCGCACCGACGCGCCATAGATAGACGAGGGTTGCAAGCAAAACCATTATAAAAAGCGTGGCCTCGGCGTAGCCAGTCCATCCAGCTTCTCGGACGGAGATCGCCCAGGCAAAGATGAAGGCTGCTTCGAGATCGAAGATTACGAAGAACATTGCGACCATGTAAAATTTGGCCGACAACCTCACTCGCGCAGAACCCTGCGAGAGGACGCCTGATTCATAGGGGGTTCCCGTTGCCCGATTGTGGTGCCGCTCACCCAGTATGAAAGACAGGCCCAGCATAGCAACAACGAGCGTGCTAACGATGACGAGATAAACTGCCAGCGGCCAAAGGTCCATAGTCCTTCGCCTCGATGCAAACCATCAGCGTCACATCGTCAATAAGTATGAATCAGATCAATAAGGTTCGCAACTGTCTAACCATCAAGATTTCACAGAAGCGAAAATTACCCTTGTTTCCGGCGATAACCATCTGATCACCCTACAGGTGACCAGGCACAACTTACAGCGGGAAGACTAGGCGAACAGTACCGATCTGACACATCAGGAGCCGGAGCTTGCGAAACGCTTTCTGCTACATGCTTTCCCCAAGTTCGCGTGGAAGCAGATTTTGTAGACAATCTCTTCAGGCTTTTTCTTTTGCCTATGGCCAATTCTGTCTAGAATCAAAGCTAATACCGACCATCGCCAAAATGATTCAGGAAATCCTTTGCCTAAAAAATCGATACGGCTCTCTGAGTAAGTTTCTGAATCGCTTCAGATTTTTTGGCCCTATGGATTACAACAGCGGCGAGTGCACCACAGTTCGTCATGAGCAATCCGACACGTTGTGTCGTTTCGGCTGGCGGAAACAATGAGGGAGCATCTGGAAGGGAACATCTGGGGAGGAAACGATCCAGAGGATCCTCGGCCAGCGTTACTCGAAGGTCATTCGTCTGCTTATTCTAAGCCACTTAGGTCCATCGGTAGGCGGATCTCGTTCTCTAACCACAATTCAGAGTCAAAAACGTGTCAACAAAATACATCATTCATTCTCCTAAACCATCTTGACGCGTTGTAAGTAGTTGAAAATACTGAAATAAATTGCGTTACCGTGTTGTTCGCGTTGGGCCGCCGTTCCAATCCGTCTTCGTATATTGAGTGCTTGCCATTGTTATCAATATTTCCAGCATCATCTCAATTATTCACTAACGAATAAAGTGGATCTAGCAATCGGAATTCACCCTTCTTCTAAACGACCATCCTGCGACTTCTGTAGGCAATATAGAAACCAGCCGGCACCAGAAAGATTGTCAGCAGAACCGATAGCGTGAGGCCGCCGATTAGTGCCTGGGCTAGCGGTGCATACGATTCACTACCCTCGCCCAACTTCAATGCCATCGGAAGCAAACCGATCAACGTAGCCAGCGATGTCATCAGAATCGGGCGTAAACGTACGCGGCAAGACGTGACGATTGCATCGCGAACATCGCGTCCATGTTTCATCAAATGGTGCGCGAACTCGACGATGAGGATACTGTTGGAAAGAGCGATGCCTGCGAGCATTACGACACCCATTAATGACATCACATTCAATGTTGTGCCCCACAAAAGGAGGGCGAAAATGACTCCAGCGATCCCGGGAGGGAGCGCCAGTAGAATGATCAAAGGATCAAGAAACGATCGGAACTGGGCGACCAGAATCAAATAGAGTAGAGCGACGGACAATGTGAGGCCGATGGAAAAGCTCTTGAACGAAGCATTCATAGATGTCACGCTTCCGGTCAGCGTGACATCAATTCCGTGAGGCGCGTTTGCGCCATCAACGATCTCCTGAATCTGCTTGGTGATGGTTCCCAGATCTTCTGACTGGGGGCGTACGTAGATATCGAGATCGCGTCGAATCTGCGTGTGGTCCATCTCTGTGGGAGCATTGAACTGCTCGATGTTAGCAACCATATCGAGGCGAGTTGGCTGCGTGATATTCGCTCCGTGAAGAGGAATTGCCTTCAAATCTTCAAGAGACTTGATCTGGCCTTCCTTGTACATGACTGTGAGGAAATAGTTGTTGCTGCTGTTCGGATCGATCCAGATGGATGGCGCGATCATCTGGTTCGAGGTCAGAGCCGTGATGATGTTGGAAACAGTCTCTTTCTCAGTAAGACCGAGTTCGCTGGCTCGGGTTCGATCGATCGATATACGCAGTGAGGGATAGTCGATGTCTTGCGGGATGAATACATCAGCCGCGCCGTGCAGTTGGCGAATCCGCCTGGCGAGTTTCTGGGCCAGAGCGTAGTCTGCTGATACGTCGTTACCGGTTATACGCACGTCGATGGGGGCGGGCGCTCCCATATTCAATACACCATCAACCAGGCTGCCTGAGGAGTAGAACGTCTGGACCTCGGGAATCTCTTTCGCAATGGCAGCCTTGACCCGGTCGATGTAACGAAAGCTGCTCTCTTTGTGGCCCTCAGCCAAAGCCACTTGCGTAAAGCCAGTGTGCATCGCTGCATTCGGAGAGAAGAGCGCGGAAAAGCCTGGGTCAACGCCGATGTTGGTCACGACGATGCCAAGGTCGTGCGCGCTGACGACGCGGCGAACGATGCTCTCGATGCGCGTGGCTTCGTCCTCCGTGGCCTCAAGCTTGGTGCCTGACGGAGCCTTGAAGCTGATAACGAACTGCCCCGCGTCGGTACGCGGGAAGAACGATAATCCCATCAGCGGAAAAAAACACAGCGAGATAAGCAACAATGCCGCACCTGCGCCCAACGTTTGCCACGGTTTTTCCAGAACCTTGAGGACCAGCCGGTCGTAACGATGCAACATCCCATCGAATCCGCGTGTGAACGCCGCGTTGAAGCGCGACCAGAGACCATGATGTGTGCTCTTCGGGTCCGCACTGATGGCGATCTCATCTTCGGTTGATTCATGAACGACTTCTCCATGTGGGCTCTTGATGAAGCGAGCACAGAACAACGGCACCACGGTTAATGCGACGAAGTAGGAGGCGAAGAGAGAGATTACTACCGCCAGCGCCAATGCCGAGAAGAGGAATTTGCTGACGCCGTAAAGCATGGTCACCGGGAAGAAGACGACGACGGTCGTCAGCGTTCCCGCGAGCACCGGCAACGCAACTTCCTTGCCGCCGTTCTCTGCTGCGACCACAGGCGACTCGCCTTCCTCCATATGCCGAAAGATGTTCTCCAGAACGACGACCGAGTTGTCGATCAGGCGCGAGAGAGCCAGCGCGAGTCCCCCAAGGACCATGCTGTTCACTGAGCTTCCCGAGAGTTTGAGAATGAAGAACGTAGTCAGGAGCGAGAGTGGGATGGAGAAAAAGACAGCGATAGTTGCGCGAAGGCTGCCCAGAAAGATAAGGATCATCAGACAAGTTAAAAAGAGGCCAACGCCACCTTCATGAACAAGCGTTTCAATGGCGGTCTTCACGAACCGCGACTGGTCGAATTCTACTTCTGTCTTGAGAGTCGCTGGCACGTCGACGAGTTTCTTAAGCGTGTCCTTCACTCCATTGACGATCGCAATGGTGTTTGAATCGCCGCCCTGCTTGAAGATAGGTAGATACACGCCGCGCTGACCGTTGACTCTTACGATGTTGTATTGCAGGCCAAACGAATCCTGCGGTATGGCGACATCGCCAACACGTACCGGCGACTGCCCGACCATTTTGAGCGGAACCTGAGCAATGTCCGAAGCCCCTTTGAGCATGGAGTTCGTATAGATGTTGTAGTCATAGCGACCGATCTGCACATCGCCTGCAGGCAGGATCACGTTCGCGTCGTTGACGGAGCGCACCACGTCCATCGGGCTAAGCTGATTTGCTTCCAGCTTATAAGGGTCGGCATAGAGCATGATCTGCCGCCAGCGTCCTCCAAACGGCTGCGTCACCGAAGCGCCCTGTACGCTGGCCAATTGGTTGCGCACGAAGTTCTGCCCGACGTCCTTCAGCTTGCTCTCGTTCAATCCTGATCCACTCAGCGTTACCAGTGCGACCGGTGTACTGGCGGCATCCTGCTTCAGAACGATGGGAGGGTAGGTTCCTGGCGGCATGTCGCGGAGATCGCTGCTGGCCAGCGAAGAGATGCTCGCCGCGTCTGCATCCCCATCAGTTCCCGCACGAAAGTAGACCTTGATTAGCGAGACTCCCGGCAGTGACCGCGACTCCATGTGATCGATGCCAGCCGCAAGCGTAAACTGTCGCTCAAGATGGTACGTGATATTCGTCTCGATCTGCTGAGGCGGCATACCAGAATAAAACGTGGCGACAGCTACGACGGGGAGATTGACCGTCGGGAACATGTCGACCGGCATATCCCCAACGCTTACCGTGCCAAGGATCATCACGACGAGGCATAGGACCACAATCAGGTATGGGTTGCGGATTGAAAATCCTGACATGCTGCGTTCACGTATCCTTTCGGAGGTTAGTTCCGGCCGCTGTTTTCGTATGCGGCTGGCCGAGCATCCACCTTTTCGCCATCGGACAGACCTGTATGTCGGCCCACGATGACGTTATCTCCCGATTGCAGACCGGATAGGATCTCGATACGGTCCGGCGTTTGCAGCCCGACCTTCACCGTAACCAAATGCACGGTCCCATCACGGACGACGTATGTCTGCTGCACGCTGGTTCCCAGCCCATCGACAGCATCCAGCGGAACGCTGAGCGCCGCAGGACGATTCGCCAGATGGAGGTGAACTTCCGCATACATACCCGGAACAAGCGTCCCATCAGGATTAGGAACATCCACTTCCGTGTCCATCGTGCGTGTGGCCATCTGCACAGCATCGGCGTATCGTGCAATCTTGCCTTGCAAGTGTCGGCCTGTGCTCGTCACATTGACATCGACCCTCTCGCCATCGCGAATATCAGCGACGGCACTCACTGGGACCGGAAGAGTGAGACGCAGCACATTGTTCTGGGCGAGCCGCACAATGGGCATTGCCTGTGTCTGGGAAGAGATACCTGCCTGGATCATCGACCCTATATTTGCGTAGCGCTTGATGATAACGCCCGCAAAGGGCGCGTGGATCGTAGCGTACTGCACCATGGCCTCGGCGCGCGAGTACTCGGACTCTGCTCCGGCTTTGCTCTGTTGCGCAGATTTGAGGCTCGAGTTGGCGCTGGCAAGTTGGGCATCTGCGTCAAGCTGTTTCGCTTGTGCTACGTCGATGTCCTGTCGGGGCACGAGGCCTTTATCGCGGATGGCAACATCCTGAATGCGCTGAAACGAAAGTTTGGCGATGTTGGCACCGGCTTGTGCACGCTGCACGCCAGCTTGCGCAGTCGCGATATTGGCATCCGCCGCGGCGACACTGGCCCTCGCTTTGGCGAGGTCATCCTGAATCTCTGGGACCTCTAGCGTCGCAAGAACTGCGTTTTCTCCTACGTGACTGCCGATGTCGACGTTGATGGTTCGCACGTAGCCAGCTACCTTTGCCATTACGTCAACTTCCTGGAAGGGACGGAACTCAGCTGACAGAACCAGGTTGTTCTCGAGGTTAGCCGGTCCGGCGACCGCAACAGGTACAGTGGGAACCGCTGCAGCAGGCGGCGGAGCCGACTTGCAGCCCTGTATGAGGATGGCGCTGGCAAATAAACCTGCAGCCAAGGCTCGTTTTGAGTACTCCACCGATACCCGTCCTTTCAATTCAGAAGTCCTGCCGCGAAGTCTAGTTCAGCGCGCCGCGCAAGATAGGTGTAGTTCGCATCAGCCGCGCTGATCTCAGCCGAAGTCTCATTGAGCTGCGCCTCGTTCAATTCCACAATGCTGCCGAGGCCAGCTAGATAGCGGTCCTGTGCGAGTCGTAGGGCCTCTTTGCTCTGTGCAACAAGGCGCGCCGTTGCATCGAGGCTCCGAAAGGCCTCATCTGCTCGATACCACGCATTGCGCACCTGTTCGTTAACCTGCAGCTTTAGGTCCTGGGTGTCGCGCGTTCTTGCCTGAGATTCAAGTTCAGCTTCAGCATGGCGCGCAGCGAATAGATTGCCATTGAATACAGGAATGCTGAGATTGAAGCCAGTAGCCGCGTAGTCATTCTGCAACGTGTGATCGCGATACGGAATTTGGCCTGCCGCACCGAGAATGTTCAATGTGGGATAACTAAGTCGTTTTTCCGAAAGCGCAAACTCCTTGGCCGCTTTCTCCTGAGATTGTGCCGCTCCGAGATCAGCCCTCTGGGAGACAGCCTGACGCTGTAAGTTATCTGGCGATGGAGGTAAAGCTTCACCGCTCGGTGTCACATCGGCCAAGGAAGCACTCACCGGCTGCGATGCACCCATGGCGGTTGCCAATCTTGCTCTCTCTTGTGCCACGCCGCTCTCAGCACGCACAACGGCAAGGTCGGCTTCGCTCTCAAGTACTTTGGCAAAGTTCACATCAAGGGTGGAACGTAGCTCACTCTGCGCGAGAGCGCCCAACTGCCGCGACACAAGTTGACGGTTCTGCTGTGCGGCTTTGGCCGCCCTCAGGACGGCCTCTGTACCCAAAACCCGAAAGTATGCACCCCGCACATTCAGGCGAACCTGGGAACGCGTGAGAGTCGCAAGGTCGCTCTGGGCAGCAGCCGTATCGCGTGTGCTGCTTACCAGTGCACTGGTGCGACCAAAGTCCGTGACCAGCTGCGTCAAGGTACCGCCATACGCAAAGCGATCCGACAAAGCAGAAGTCGTGAGGTTGCCCGCAGCAGTTGCGGTGCCTACGTCTGCAACCAAAGCGCCCGTCGCATTGAACTGCACTGTTGGCAGCAAGCCGGAGCGCGCCTGACGAATTCGCTCCGCGGAGGCGCTCGCGCGGAGTTGCGCTGCGAGCAACCGTGGCTGATTGGCCACGGCGATGCTCTCGGCTTGCTCGAGCGTCAGCGTAGCCGATTGGGGAACGATGGAGGGCTGTTGCCCTGCACAGAGTAACGAAGAAATTCCGACCAGACATAGGACAGCGGAGGCTCGCAAGGTCATCCGCGCTTATCGCTCCAGTGACGCAGTTTGCTGCGGAAGAACTTCTAGCAGCGCAGTGGTGTGCTTCCAAATCTCCGGAGAGCCGTGCGTCGAAACCAAAGTCAGCGTGGAAGGTTGGGCCGCCGTCCCCGCCTCAGCGAGGCGGACGTTGCCAAATCCGTAGATCCCGCACGCTGAAGCGGAGAAAATAGAAACCGACACTTCGACATCGCTGCCGCCGCAACCTCCACGGGCAATCAGATGCGCATGCACGCCATCGCGCTTGTTATAGGCCACGACATCGCCATCCAGATTGCGAACTTCGGATTGTGACGGTACCAGTTGATCTCCGCCGATCTGCGTTGTGGTGCCCAGGGGGTCCATATCACTGGCCTGCGGCTTCTGCGCATCCCAGGTCGCGATGGGACCCGCAAGTGCTCGTACCGTCACGTTAAGCGGAACTGCCTGACCGTTTACCTGTATCGAGTCAAAATGGACGGAGAGAACAGACGCCTTCTGATGTGCATAGGGTGTCTTGTCATAGGTGAAGCCATTGGCACTAATGATGTGGCCGAGGACTCGCGCACCGGAGGAGATGCTGCCTCCTCCCGGAAGCTGAACACGTTGAATCGTCTTCGCCTCGATGGGGTCGCCTACCTTTGCATGGCTCGCGCTGACCGCCTTGGTGAAGGTGACTGGGAGGGTGGCCGGAGCGGTGAGACTAGGGTTTTGGGCAAAAACTACACTGGAAGCGAAAACCACAGCGGCAACGGGACGAAGCAAGAGAACCTCCGGAGCAAGAACGTCTAACCGGAGTAAATCAAGTCTCTCACTTACATAGCCTTACATATTTCTGACATTCAATTTCATTCCCTTGCCGACTACTGCAAATCTGAGAAATGATAGGGGGAGGCAAAATCATTGGACGGACGAGCTCGCATTCTCATCATTGAAGACGACCGAAAGCTCTCTGCTGCGCTTGTCACCGGAATTGAAGGTGCTGGTTACGAGGTCAAAGCAGCCTCTTCCGCGGAGGAAGGCTTTTTTCTTGTCCACCGACTGCAGCCTGATTTGATCTTGCTTGACCTCACGCTGCCGCAAAGGAACGGCCTCGATATCCTGCAACAACTTCGCCAAGAGGGGGCAGATGTGCGCGTACTGATCCTTACCTCGCATAACACTATCGAGGATCGCGTCGCCGGATTGAAGACTGGTGCCGACGACTACATGGGCAAGCCGTTTTCCTTTCCTGAGTTGATAGCCCGCATCGAGGCACTTCTTCGTCGCGTGCTTCCCGCTTCGCCAAGACGTTTGACGATCGGCGATCTAGACCTGGATTCAGCCTCACGGAGTGCCTGGAGGAATGGCCAGAAGCTGGATCTGACCGCGAGAGAGTTCGATCTACTCTTCTACCTTTCGAAGAACAGAGGGCGTACGGTATCTCGCGAGATGTTGGCGAGAGATGTATGGCAAGAAACCTCGCGTTACACACCGATCGATAACGTGATTGACGTCCAGATGGCGCGTCTACGAAAGAAAGTGGACGACCCGTTCCGCGTGAAGCTTCTTCAGACGATTCGTGGTATCGGATTCTGCCTCCAGGAGCCATAGGATGATCCTCGGAGCGCTGTGGAGTATTCGAACACGATTGACCGCATGGTACGTGAGTGTTCTGGCAATTCTGCTCCTCATCTTCGCCGTTATCGTTTTTATCTTTCAATATATAACTCTGACCAAGCAGATCGTCCACGACGAGATGCAGGATGCAGTCACGGTCGAAGGACTCCTGTACTTCGATGGCTCCGGTCAACTCCATCTGCGACAGGATTACTACTCGCGTCCGCAATCGCATCTTCTGGTAGACCGCTTGATGGAGGTTTTGGATCTGAATGGAGCTGTACTGTACCGCAGCGATAACCTCGACTGCCAAACCCTTGGCGGAGCCCTCACTCCCGGAGAGGGAGACAGCTCTTCCAACGAACGGATCGTGCGTCTCAGGGACGGGTCACGCATACTGACCATCAGCCATATTCATGGCATGAACGGACGCGACCTTGTGATCCGTCTCGGCTATAGCCTCAGACCCTTACGGGATCGAATGTGGCAATTCGTTTGGTTGCTTGGAATCGCACTGCTTGTAACGATCCTGCTCGCAGGCACTACCGGACAGTGGATCGCAAACAAAGCGATGAGCCCAATTGGGCTCATGACGGCACGTGCCGAAGGCATCACAGCGAATAACCTCCATGATCGCCTCGCAGTTACAAATCCGCGCGACGAGTTGGGAGCATTGGCCGCTGTGTTCAATCACCTACTCGAACGCCTCGAACAATCTTTCCAACAGCTGCACCGTTTCACCGCCGATGCATCCCATGAACTGCGGACTCCCCTTGCATCACTTCGGACCGTGGGCGAAGTCGCCCTCTCTGAGCCGCGAACTGCGGAGCAATATCGCGACGCCATCAGCAGCATTCTGGAGGAAACACAACGTCTCAACCAAACGATTGACAGTCTTCTCCTATTGGCTCGAGCCGAAGCCGGTAACTCTGAAGCGACCTCAGATGACATCGCTCTTGCGCCTCTGGTTGAAGAAGTGACGGGCATGCTATCTGTATTGGCTGAGGAGAAATCGATCCAACTTCTACTGCAGGGTGAGATGCAGAGTAGCTTTGCAGTATACGGCGAGCGAAGCCTTCTTCGAATCGCATTAATTAATGTTCTTCATAACGCCATCAAATTCTCCCCACGTGGGGGAATTGTCCGCATCACTCTCGCAACAAACAATACTGAATCTTTAATTACCGTTTCCGATCAAGGACCCGGGCTTCGGGAAGACGAAATTAACTCTGTCTTCGAGCGCTTCTATCGGGGACGCGAGAACTCTTCAAGTCCAGGTAATGGTTTAGGTCTTTCGATCGTCAAGCTGATTGTGGAACGTCTTGGCGGATCGGCTCGCTTCGACAGCGTAGTCGAGAGCGGAGCATCTGTAGTCTTGCGATTGCCCTATAATCGCCGAAACTAAGAGATACACACTATGACGATCTGGGACTGCTCAACATCGTCTCGTTAGCGCGTCGGCGGAAGCTCCTCAGGGCTGCAAGCCGCCCTAACTGGATTCATGAGGAACTGCGCATTTGTAATCTTTGTTTAAGTTTGAAAATCGAATGATCCACAACTTCGGCTCCGGCGTTGCACACTTTGCTGCCGACTACCTTCATGTCCCTCTTTCTCGCTGTATTGACGTCGCATCGCGAGTGCTCGAAGCTGTTGTATCTGCATGCAAGCCCTCACACTATTCTCGGGTGATCTGTTCAGTACGATAGTGTTCGAGCTCCTTATCGTTGGAAACGACCATGACATAGGCCGCGTGCCAGATTGATTGATGTTGAGCCGTTAGTTCGAACTGGGAGCTCGGACACTTCTGCAAAGGCATGAGGATCTCGAGGTCGTCGCCGAGGGCATCGACGGCGCAAGAGCGCTCTTCGAGAAAATTGCAAATTCACCGACCCATCATTGTGGCCTAGCGGTAGATCCTGACGAATTAGAGAAACTCATAAACCACGAATTGTATTGACACATAAGCGCGTGACAAGGCAACATCCATGTTAGCGGCAGAGATCAGAGGGCCGCCCCACTACTGCGTGAACCTTTCGCAGCCAAGGGGGCGGCCCTTTTGCTTTGGCCAAGGTCTTCACCTAGGAGCAGAATGCCTTCGACAGAGTACGAACGAACACCACGAACCGAATCGCTTCTGGACAGGATCGGAATTCCCTCGGCCTTGGCATGGGGATTTGCAGGTCTCCTGCTCTTCATGATCGGAGACGGGGTCGAGTCTGGATATTTGGCGCCTTATCTGGTGAACCGGGGACTTACGCTGAATGATGTCTCGACCATCTCTACGTTTTATGGAGCAATGGCTGCCTTAGCCGGATGGCTTTCAGGCGCCCTCTCAGATGTATGGGGTCCGCGACGTGTCATCACTATCGGATTGGCTATCTGGCTGGTGTTCCAGATCTCTTTCCTCAAAATAGGACTCTCCTATGCGTCCTACTCTACGGTGTTGATGACCTATGGCTTACGGGGCTTAGGCTATCCCCTGTTCGCCTTCGGTTTTCTTGTCTGGATCACGGTGGCAGTTCCGAAGGCTCGCCTGGCATCCGCAATGGGTTGGTTCTGGTTTGCGTTCACGGGTGGATTACCTACGCTTGGATCCCAGGTGGCTCGAATCGCGATACCAAGAATTGGAGAATACAAAACTTTTTGGCTAGCCACTTTTCTGGTATTAGCCGGGGGAATCGTTTTATTAGTCGGAGTCAAAGAGAAGCGTGGAACCAGACGATTGGTCGCCAACGAAGAAAAGCCCATCAGTGCTCTCCTGCGCTCAATCTCGCTTGCGTGGCGCAAACCAAAAACTGGAATAGCTTGCATCGTCCGCGTCATTAACACTGCGCCGGAGTTTGGCTTCTTCATTATCCTTCCTGGATTCTTCGAAGGCACGATCGGTTTTTCTCAACCGCAGTTCCTCACGTTATTAAGCGCGATCTTCCTCTCGAACATTTTGTGGAACCTGCTGTTCGGCCTCATTGGCGATCGATTCGGATGGCGTAAAACGGTATCTCTCTGTGGGGGGCTTGGCTGCACTCTAAGCACGCTCGCTCTTTATTACATTCCCCTCACCACGCATAGTTACAAACTTAGCATTATCGTAGGTATTTTCTACGGAGCTACGCTGGCAGGATACGTTCCCCTCTCCGCCCTTACGCCTATGCTGGCCCCAGATCATCGAGGCGAAGCTCTTTCGCTACTAAGTCTGGGGGCGGGAGCAGCTATGCTTGTGGGCCCGGGCCTTGTGCGCCTGTTCTTACAACCAGTCGGAGTGTCAGGGTTGATGTGGATCTTCGCAGGACTTTATCTATTAAGTGCGTTCATGGCATGGACATTGACGATCCCGACTGAAACAAAGGCGGTGATTTGACATGGCGTGGATAGCAATCGATGCGGGAACAACAGTCATCAAAGCCGTCGCCTTTAGTCGCGATGGTGAAGAACTGGCCCTTGCCCGTGAAAATACCTGTCTTCTCCGTCTACAACCGGGCTTCTCTGAACAAAATATGGAGACGACCTGGCAAGCCGTGGTCTCCTCTGTGCGACAGGTTGTGCAAAGATGTGGTGAACCGATTGAAGGAATCGTATCCACAGCGCAGGGAGACGGTTGTTGGTTGATCGATGCCGAGGGGCGCCCCGTACGAGATGCGATCCTTTGGAATGATGGACGAGCAAGTGCGATTGTAGAGCGATGGCACGAAGCTGGAGTTCTGAACGATGCATTCCGTATCGGCGGATCCGTCTCTTATCCTGGCCTACCCAACGCGATTCTTCGCTGGTTACAAGACTATGAGCCTGAATCTTTGGTGAGGTCCCGATGGTGCCTGAGTTGCAATGGGTGGATCTTCGCCCGCATGACGGGACGTATTGCCGCTGATCTTTCAGACGCCTCTAATCCTTTTTCCGACGTGAGCACCAGAACATACTCTCCGTCGCTTTTGAGGTCCTTTGGACTGGAAGATAGGGAGCATCTCATACCTCCTATTGCCAACGGTCGTGAAGTCTTGGCTCCTCTGCTGGAAGAGGCCGCTCAAAAGATGAGCTTACCTATCGACATTCCTGTAGTGATGGCTCCCTACGACATCGTGACTACAGCTTTTGGTTGTGGAGTCTCACTTCCGGGTCAAGCATGTGTGATTTTAGGAACTACCATTTGCACAGAAACAATCACCAACTCTCTGGACCTGACAGAAGATATGGCAGGAACCACCATCGCTTTTGAGAACGGTAATCATTTGCGAGCGATGCCAACCCTTACAGGATGTGAAGCACAGGAATGGGCGGCCAGGGTCCTAACGCACGGAGATCTGGAACAACTGAGTCAACTTGCTTCACAAGCAAAACCCGAGTCGCAAAATCCCTTCTTTCTGCCGTATCTTTCTCCCGCAGGAGAGAGAGCCCCTTTCCTAGCTCCAGACGCAACCGGCAGTTTCCATGGCCTTTCTTTATCAACATCTCCTTCGCACGTAGCGCACGCAGTTTACGAAGGTCTCTCTTTTGTAATTCGCGAATGTCTCCGAACGGCGACAAAGGATCCCGTGAACGAGATCAGCGTAGCGGGAGGAGGGGCTCGCAGCGATTTCTGGTGCCAGTTGATTGCCGATGTAACCGGAATCAAGGTAATTCGAACTGCTGGTAACGAGCATGGAGCACGCGGAGCATACTTGTTTGCACTAGCTCTAGCCGATCGGATCGAAGATATTCCAAATGGAATTCAGCGCTTTACCTGCGACAAACGATCATTTGTTCCTCATTCCGAAAATTATGATCTCTACTCCAAGCGCTATCGCTCATGGCTCGCAATCCGCGAGGCTAGCCGCAAAAACTGGCCACTGACACGAGGTATTCAATGACAGGTCCTGTCTTCCTCGGCGTCGATCTTGGCACTCAGAGCGTTCGCGTTATGGCTGTCACAGAGGATGGCCATGTAGCCGCATCGGCCTCCACGCCGCTTACCAGCCATAGAGAAGGAGTGCGCCACGAACAACAACCAGAGGAATGGTGGACCGCTACCGCACGCTCCTGCCGTAGCGTAGTGAGTCAGCTCGAAGGTGCAAAAGTACTCGGCCTCGCGGTAGATGCCACCTCAGGCACGATTCTCGTGGTGGATTCGAATCTTCGAACTCTGGAACCAGCGCTTATGTATGACGATGGGCGGGCACGCGAAGAAGCTGCAGAAGTAGATCAGGTCGGATCTTCACGCTGGCGGGAGATGAGTTATCGCGTGCAGCCGTCATGGGCTCTTCCTAAGGCTGTTTGGCTTGATCGGAACGGAACTATCCCAAATGGTTCGCGAGTTATTCATCAGAATGATTTTATTAATGGACGCCTGGCGGGCGAGATCTTACCAACGGACTCAAGTCACGCCTTGAAGACAGGCTACGACCTGATCCGGAATGAATGGCCAACAGAAGTTCTGGACGCGCTGAAGTTTGATTCTTCTCTGCTACCAAATGTAGTTTCCCCAGGAGTCCTTATAGGCGAGACTGGCCATCAAGCGCAGTTGGAGACAGGGATTCCCTCGGGTGTGCCTATCTACGCCGGTATGACTGATGGATGTGCGGCGCAGGTTGCCTCTGGAACGATTAGGGCAGGAAGCTGGAACTCTGTCATAGGCACGACCTTGGTGATTAAGGGGGTTACACCTCGCCTGATGCACGATCCGCTTGGAGTGATTTACTCGCACCGTTCGCCGGATGGCATGTGGCTTCCAGGAGGCGCCTCGAGTACGGGAGCTGGAATCATCGCGAAAGAGTTTGATCACGGAGAGCTCGCGCAACTGAATCAAGCGGCACTGCTAAGCGAACCTACGGGATTATCTGTGTATCCATTGTTTGGTAAGGGCGAGCGTTTCCCCTTCTCCACTCCCGATGCGGAAGGTTTCACCATTGGTCACGCGAATTCACAACAGATGCGATACCGCTCGGTTCTCGAAGGTATTGCATGTATTGAGCGACTCTCTTTTGATGTTGTGCGTTCCCTGGGTGCACCTGTCGACGGAGGCCTCACTATTTCAGGCGGTGCAACCAAAAGTGAGGCGTTCAACCAAATTCGAGCGGATATCCTGCAAAGACCTCTTACGATTCCTTCAGTTCCCGAAAGCGCCTTTGGCATGGCTATTCTCGTCGCCTCTTCAACATCTTCGCTTCAAACAGCGGCTCAACGAATGGTTCGCGTCTCGCGCGTTATCGAACCATCTCGGACATTCTCCGCCTACGCGAAACAGTACTCCACTCTGATAGCTGAATTGGATCGGCGAGGTTGGCTTTCCCAGACACTTACTGCTGCAGCTTTGGAAGGAGCTAACTCGTGAGTCGCATCCTCTTGGTTCGGCATGGAGAGACAGTTTGGCACAAAGAGAATCGTTATGCCGGGCGTAGCGATGTAGCTCTCACTGTGCGGGGTCAAGCGCAGGCAGATCAACTTGCCGCCTGGGCTGTTACAGCGAGAATCACCGCTGTCTGGAGCTCCCCCCTATCTCGCGCTCAGAAGACAGCCACTCCTGTTGCAAAGACTCTCGGTCTGTCGCTCCAAACGGATGAACGACTAATTGAACTCGATTTTGGGCAGGGTGAGGGCCTCACGAGCGCCGAAATGTCGGCACGGATTCCGGAAGCATTTGCAGCCTTTCGTGCTGATCCGGTGAAGAATTTCCTTCCAGGAGGAGAAGACCCGGCACATGCAGTTGAGCGAGCGATCTCTGCGCTCATTGAAATCTCAATGATTTCGAACCAACAATCTTTAGTGGTAGCCCACAGCACTCTAATAAGACTTGTTCTCTGCCAACTGCTCGGGATTCCACTGTCACAATATCGCGCGGTATTTCCGACACTGGATAACTGCTCCATCACGGAGATCGACCTTAATCCCGATAAAAGTGCAAGCCTTCTTCACTTCAATGTTTCAACCCAGCTTTAGCTTCTACCTTATGGAGAACCGTTCAGAATGACGAAACAGAAAGTCCTCTTAATCGGCGATCATTTCATCCTCCCTGGTCTTATGCGTGACAGTCTGGGTGATCTGGCTCAACGATTTGAGATTGTAGAAGCGTCTACGCCGTTTCCTTTAGAACCCTTCCGCAATATCGCGGAGGTTCGTGAAGCATCGGGCTCAGAAGAACAGATGATTGATGTTCTCCAGGGAGTTCCTATCTGCATCGCACATCACGCTCCACTGACGAAGCGCGTCATCGAAAACGCCCCGGACTTGCGATTTTTTATCGTATGCCGTGGCGGTCCAGTCAACGTTAATGTTCCCGTCGCTACTCAACACGGAGTCCTTGTCGCATTCACTCCCGCCCGCAATGCAGCAGCGACGGCAGAACATACGATTGCGATGATACTCAGCGCAATGCGGCTTATCCCCCAGGCAGACGCAGCTATCCGGAGGGGCCAATGGAAGGGAGACTACACATGGGCAACAGCAGGTTTTGAACTTGAAACCTCGACGGTAGGGCTCATCGGGTACGGTGCGATTGGTCATATCGTGGCTCGCATCCTTAAGGGCTTCGGCGCAACCGTTCTTGTCTATGATCCTTATGCGAAGATTGACGCCGATGAAGGCATGAGCCAGGTCGAGCTGCCGGAGTTGCTGGATCGCTCTAATGTCGTTTCCCTTCACGCTCGCGAAACACCGGAGTCACGCGGCATGCTAGGCGCTGAACAGATCGCTCGCTTGCAACGGGGCTCTATCGTTGTGAACTGCGCCCGTGGATCGTTGATGGATTACGACGCTGTGGCCAATGCCCTTCAATCGGGGCACTTATATGCCGCAGCCGCAGATGTATTTCCTGCGGAACCGATTGCACGCAATTCGCCACTGCTGCAGCTATCGAACTTTATTGTGACTCCGCATATTGCTGGCGGAACGCGACAAGCCGCAATAAAAGCCACCCGTATAGCTACTGAGGAACTAACCCGTTATCTCAAAGGCGAACCTTTACGTTACTGTGCAAATCCGGAACTGCAGTCCGCACAGCGGCGTTAGATCAGCCACAAGCGTGTGTTGCTCGTAGTGATGGCGTGGACGCCTTCACTCAGTAATCCTTCGATCTCTTTCACCGTCTCAATTAATCCGCCTCCGATAACGGTCAGATCGGGATACGCGTCGCGCAGAACCTTACCTACTCGAGGAGCAACCATTGCAGGCAAAACCTCCACCGCGTCTGGACGAAACTGTGCCAGCGATTTCTTAGCCGCTGTAACAGCGGCTGTATCAATGCCGAACGTTCGCAGAACCGTCATCAATCCCAATCCTTGCGCCGATTTGAGGGTGTCGGAACGAGTGGAGACAACACCCGTGACACCGCTTGCCGCGAGAAACTCGACGGCATAACGATCACGAGAGAGGCCGTCCATAAAATCCATGTTTACCAGGCACAATTTTCCATGATCTTGCGCGCGCTTCAGCATTCCGGGCAAAACCAGTGGATTACCCGTAAGAATGAACAAGCACCGGGTCGGGACAAGCAATGCTGTCTCAAAAAGCTCCTGGGAATTGACCGCTGCGATCACAGGTCCACTCAGCAGCTTTGCGGAATCGGAAAGATTTGTTTTGGATTCATCTGCGCAGTAGAAGCCAGGACGGGGACGATGGTCTTCTTTCGATGCAGCTCTGGATTGAGGCCCCATGATTTTCCCTTCGCCTGTCATGATAGCTGAACGAAATAAATTCTCTCTCCTTTAACCCTTTGCCAGAGATCGGTATGGTTTAGTGTTCATAGGAAGACCAATAGTTTTCATAACTTACTGCGGGGTTTTCGCTTTTGCGTAAAATGTTTGACATTACCCCCGCTGATTGCTACTGTTCTTTCGCGCGGCACAGACCTTAAGAGAGAGCCGCCCCTCATCCAAAAAGTGCATTCCCCTTGCCTCTATGGCATTCGGCTGCTCCTTTTTGGAATGAGGGGCGGCTTTTTGTTTTGCCCTGAAATGCCACAGAAAGTTCAAAGCGCCACCTGCAACAGATTTCGGAGGTTATAACTCAGCATGCGAAGGATCTTTTTCAACCGAGCGGCACATAGAGCACTGATTTCGACTGCGATTGTCGTTTTATTTGTGCATGTACCCTTGGCTCGGGCAAGCGCGGGAAACAATGCTCTCAAGATTTACGAGGTAGCCGGAGCGGGCGGGTTGGCGGGGGCTACATATCGTCAGGACACGATCATTCTCTTCAATCCGACCCAAGCCACCATCAGTTGCCCGACCTGTGCAATTCAGACTCATAGTGGCACTAGCAATACGTCTTCCTGGACTCTGTATAAGCTCCCTCCTCTATCCATTCCGGCAGGTGGCTTCTACATGATTTCGGCAAGCTCCCCAACTTTGTCTACTGCGGGCAGCCTTTCACCTATCCCCTATGACTATCGCCTCAAGACGATCGAAGGAACCACAGCAGACGGCACAAGCGGTGACAACATCCTGAGCAGCACAGTGGGGGTTGTAGCGCTCACCAATACACAATCTGCTCTGACAGCAAGCTCTGACAGCCTCTGCGGAACCGGAAATCAACTTGTGGATCTACTAGGTTATGGCTCCGACACACCAACAAACGGCTCGACCACGGCCACACCAGCTACCTGTTATGCGGGGTCAGGCGCAGGTTTTTATGATGGCAGCACCGCATTTGGTCGACAACTCGCTTCTACACGTAAGAACAAGTGCATTGATTCTTTCGACAATGCGACAGACTTTGTAAACGTTCCAGTTACATATCTCAACTCATCCTCGCCTGTCTCTCCGTGCCCAACAGGAAACCAGCTGAGCGCTGCCGTATCTGCGATTCCTACAAATCCAGGCGTGCTCGAATCTGTAACGTTCAAAGCTGCGGTTTCGGGAGCGACACTTCCCACCAGCACTGGAATTGCAGCTTTCCTGAACTTTGATTCTCCTTACTATTCCGGCTCTGCCATGCAGATGTATGACGACGGAACTCATGGCGATGCGGCTGCCGGTGACGGGACATTCACGCTCGCAACCACCATTCCCGCAGGAGTCGAAGCCGGTTTCATCTATCCCACTAACGTAACGGTCAAAGACGCGCTGGGAAATTCGTATACGGGTTCTACGCGGCTAAACATCGCTCTTGGCACAATCACGATGACTACACCCACGACGAGTGGCACAATCGCCTCCGGTGGAATTCTCACCTTTCCTATTACGATCACAGGTCAGCATGGTTACGGTGGAGTTTTGAATGTCAGTTGCACAGGTTCACCCAATGCAAATTCGCTTGGCGTTCCCATCAGCACGCAATGCGTCTCCACTCCACCTGAGTTGACTCTCAATGCTAACGGCAGCTCCACTATTTCACTGGTTGTTGCCACCGGAACTACACATTCCGCAAGCATGATTCCTCAATCGCTTCCTTTTGGAATGGTCGATGTGCTTTCCATTGGAATACTGACTTTCGGTATCTGGAGACGTAAACGCATCACATCCGTCGGCCTGCTCATGCTGGTCATGGTTTTGACACTCAACATTGCGGCCTGTGGTACGGACGCCGGCTTAGGAAATACAGGAGCCACTCCAGGAACCTACACCTATACCGTTACGGCTTCCGATTCCAACATATCTACCGTGACGAACTCGCTCATTCTGACCGTCAACGTGCAATAGGTCACCGGCGAGAAGACCGGAAAAACAGCAACATTCATTTTTGAAACTACGGGAGAAGATGCAATGCCATGCAAAAGCTACTTGGCATCAATTTGTTCTGTTACGACAGGGCTCGGTGTAGCAGTCGTTATCGCACTCACAGGGTGTGGAGTTAGCGGCTCAACCCCCTCTACAGAATATGCAGCACCTGTAACGCTGCAGGGACAGGTCTTCGCAGGTCGCAACTACATGGCTGGAGCGACCGTAAAGATCTATGCGACGCAACCAAGCGGAAAAGCCGCCAATGGATCCTATACAGGAAAAGCCAAACTCTTAACCACTGCAACGGCGAATACTACGGGCGGATGGAGCGTCTCCGATCTGAGTTGTTCCAGCCCTGACCAGCTCTATGTCACTGCAGAAGCAGGGGTGCCTTATGCTTCGGCTCAGACATCTACGTCGCTGGCTAATAATCCAAACTCACTGATGATGACGGCAATTGGGGATTGTTCCATCCTCAACTCAACCCAAGGCACCAATAATATAACTTCAATTGTTACAAATGAAGCTTCGACCGTAGCTGCCGTATGGGCTCTGCGAAATTTCATCAGCGTGGACGGTACCACTGTCAATATAACTAGCGCCTCCACAAATTACGCCGGGACAAAAGGTGTCGGTACTTCAACCAACTTTGCCGGACTTGCCCACGCATTTCTGAATGCAAATAATCTATCCCCTTACAAGGTTGGAAACTTCGTTCAGTACACCAACGGCAGCGCCGATGGAAGCGGAGGCGGCCTGGTGCCGGTGCAGGAGTTGAACTCCCTGGCCTATGCGCAGTATCTCTGCACCATCGGCGGAATTAAAGCAGGAGATTTCAGCTACTGCGGCACGTTATATCAGCTCACCACGCCGCCTGGAGAAAGTGCTCCTACAAACTCCCTGCAGGCAATGCTGAACATTGCCCGCTATCCAAAGAGCAATGCAGCGGACATTCTGAACTTCACTCTTGCCCCTATTCCATACACCGGACAGAAGGCATCGCAGCAGATTAACGCAGGCGTCTATGTCCCGTACCTGACAAGCTTCGGTACTGGTGGCGGCTCCGCAACCGACTGGAGTGTCGCTATTTATTACCTTGCAGGCTATGGAGCAACTTCGACAGGGCAAGGCTCCATCTACCCCCAATTTGTAACGATCGACGCAAATGATGATGTGTTCTTCTCCAATCCGAATGCATCCAGCAGTACAGCCGGTAATGTCATCGCACTCTCGAGCGCCGGCCAGAGTCTTTGGACCTCAGATACTGATAAAAGCAAGCTGACTGCTCCTCGTGCAATTGCTGCGGATTCACTCGGACATATTTGGGTTGCCAACGGAAGCACCTCAACCTCAAACGCGTTTATCCAGGAGATGGATGCATCCTCAGGTGCAGTTCTTCAGCGGTATCCATCCACGGCCAATACGCTCTACGGTATCGCCGTGGATTCGCTCGGAAACATCTGGTATAGCTCCAACACGACAACAGGTCA
>Ga0268266_10000263_pt1 | contig 88086 bp, 79 predicted proteins | sample KBSS13metaG_FD_190356 | JGI IMG/M metagenome (GOLD analysis project Ga0268266, IMG submission 190356) | Switchgrass rhizosphere microbial communities from Kellogg Biological Station, Michigan, USA - KBS S1-3 metaG (SPAdes) (version 2) | ecosystem: Host-associated > Plants > Roots > Rhizosphere...
GCTTCCTGCAGACGATCCTGCTCGTCTTCGGCTACGTCGCCGTGCTGGTCGGCGCGTTCATCATCTTCAACACCTTCTCGATCACCGTCGCCCAGCGGGTGTCGGAGTTCGGCGTCCTGCGCACGCTTGGCGCGTCGCGCCGCCAGATCCTCGGCTCGGTGATGATGGAAGCGGGGGCGATCGGGCTGATCGGCGGGATCGTCGGCGTGGCCGGCGGCTTCGTCATCGCGCTCGGCCTACGCGCCCTCTTCAAGGCGATCGGCTTCGACCTGCCGACCACCGGCCTGGTGCTGGAAGGACGCACCGTGATCGTCTCCTTCCTGGTCGCCTTCGTCGTCACCTTCCTCTCGGCGCTGGTGCCGGCGTGGCGCTCGACTCGGGTGCCGCCGATCGCCGCCCTGCACGGCTTCACCCCGGCGGTCAGCCGCGGGCGGCGCGTCGTCTTCGTCGCCTTGGCGGCGCTCCTGGCGGCGATTGGGGTCGCCTTCGTGGTCCTCGGCCTCGCGGGCGGTGGTGGGATCAGCGGCCGCGCGGCGAAGATCGGCGGCGGCGGCGTCGCGGTCGTCGTCGCCGTCTCGCTCTTCAGCCCGAGCCTGGTGCGGCCGCTCGCCGACCTCGTCGGCCGTCCGCTGCAGTTGATCCGCGGCCTCACCGGCCGCCTCGCCCGCGAGAACTCGAAGCGCAATCCGAGCCGCACCGCGGTCACCGCGGCGGCGCTGATGATCTCGCTCGCCCTGGTCACCTTCGTCACCGTCTTCGCCTCGGGACTGAAGAGCTCGGTCGCCCAGATCATCGACGAAAACTTCTCCGGCGGCCTCGTGATCGAGAACTCCGACGGCTTCTCGCCGATCCCCGCGGGCGCCGCCTTCGCCGCCGCGAAAGTGCCGGGGGTGAAGTCGGTGGCGACGATCCGCGGCGCCGAAGCGAAGGTCGTCGGCCCCGGCAAGACGGTGAAAGTGAACGGGCCGAGCCCGAACATCGAAGAAGGCGTCGAAATCGAATGGCTGCAGGGCGGGCCGGAGAAGCTGCGCCAACTGCGCAACGGCGAAGCGATCGTCTCCGACGACTTCGCCAACGAACAGGGCCTGAAGGTGGGCGACACCTTCGAACTGCTGAGCCAGTCGGAGGCCCACGCGAAGCTCCGCGTCGCGGGCGAGTTCGAATCGAAGGTGGGCGTGTTCGGCGATGTCCTCGTCACCCAGAAGGTGATGGCGGACACCTTCAACCAGCGTCAGGACACGACCGACTTCGTCATCCTCGAGCCGGACGCCGACGCCGAAAAAGTGCAGGCGATCCTCACGCTCGGCGCCGAACGCGCCTTCCCGACCGCCGAAGTGCTGAACCAGGGGGAACTGCGCGAAGAACGCGAAGGCCAGATCGACCAGGTCGTCGAGCTCTTCTACCTGCTGCTGGCACTGGCGGTGGTGATCTCGCTGATCGGCGTCGTCAACACCCTCGGCCTCTCGGTCTACGAGCGCACGCGGGAGCTCGGCATGCTGCGCGCGATCGGCATGTCGCGGCGCCAGGTGCGGACGATGATCCGCTATGAGGCGGTGATCACCGCGCTGATCGGCGCGATCCTCGGGCTGATCCTCGGCGTTGTCTTCGCCGCCCTGATCGCCCAGCCGCTGAAGGCCGAAGGCTTCACGCTCAGCTACCCGGTCGGCACCCTGCTCGGGATCCTCGTCGTCGCCGCGGTGCTCGGGGTGATCGCCGCGATCATCCCGGCGCGCCGCGCCTCCCGGCTCGACGTACTCGAATCGCTCCAGTACGAGTGACCCTTCGTCGCTTGTAGCCCTGTGGGCGACAAGCGACGAAGGGCTAGCCTCTGCCCGTGTTCCGGCTCTCCGCCAAGTCGCCATCGCCCTGGCTCGGCATCCTCGCGGCGCTCGTCGTCGTCGCGATCGGGACCGGGATCGCGGCGGCCCTCGAAACGATCGCCGAGCCGGTCTCGCTCGGCATCGTCTTCATCCCCGGGGTGCTGTTGATCGCGACCGTCTGGGGCCTCTGGATGGGGATCGGCACCGCCGTCGTCAGCGCGCTCGTCTTCAACTTCTTCTTCCTGCCGCCGCTGCGCACGCTGACGATCAACGCCCAGCACGACATCGTCGCCCTGGTCGTCTTCGTCATCGTCGCGAGCGCCGGCGGCACCCTGGCGGAGCTGGCCCGGGCGCGGGCGGCCGAGTCAGACCGGCGGCGCGAGGAGGCCGATCGGGCGCTGGAGGAGGCCGCGGCGCTGGCGGCGGAGCGCGACCGGATGCGCGAAGAGGCGGTCGAGGCCGACGCGGTCCGGCGCTCCGACGAGCTGAAGACCTCGCTCCTGCGCTCGGTGTCCCACGATCTGCGGACGCCGCTGACCGCGATCATCGCCGCGGGCGCGGCGCTCGATTCGCCGAGCGTCACCGCGGAGGAGCGCCGCGAGCTGAGCGACGCGGTGGTCGAGGAGGGGCAGCGGCTTTCGCGGCTGGTGGAGAACCTGCTCGACGTCTCCCGCCTCGAATCGGGCGTGGCCGAGCCGCATCGCGAGCCGGTCGAGCTCGGGGACCTGCTGACGGCGGCGCGCGAATCGATCGGTCCCTACGGTGAGCACGTGCGCCTCGCTCTCGACGACGACCTGCCGCCGCTGCGCGCCGACCCGACCCAGCTCGAGCGCGCCTTCGCCAACCTGCTGGAGAACGCGGTCGTCCACGGCGAGGGGCAGCCGGTGCTGGTGCGCTCGCGCCTGGTCGGGCCACGGCTGGTGGTGCGGGTGGTCGATCGCGGCCCCGGCATCCCGGAGAACCTGCGCGAGCGCATCTTCGAGCCGTTCTACCGCGCTCCGGGAGCGGCGAGCGGCGGCGGCTCGGGCCTCGGCCTGGCGATCGCCCGCGGCTTCATCGAGGCCAACGGCGGCGAGGTCGAGGTCGAGTCGCTCCCCGGCCAGGGATCGAGCTTCGTGGTGACGTTCGCTCGGGACGGCGCATGAACCCGCGGATCCTCGTCTGCGACGACGAGCCGCAGATCCTGCGGGCGCTGCGGGTGATCCTGCGCGACGCGGGCTTCGAGGCGGTGACCGCGGCGACTGGGGAGGAGGCGCTCGACCTGGCGGCGGTGAAACCGCCCGAGGCGGCGATCCTCGACCTGATGCTGCCCGACATCGACGGGGTCGAGGTGACGCGGCGGCTGCGCGAGTGGACCCAGATCCCGATCCTCGTCCTCTCCGCAGTGGGAGAGGAGGACCGCAAGGTCGAGGCGCTCGCGGCCGGCGCCGACGACTACGTCACCAAGCCGTTCGGCCCGCGTGAGCTGGTCGCCCGCCTGCAGGCGGTGCTGCGCCGCGCGGCGCCCGAGGGGGCGGAGCCGAAGATCGTCGCCGAGGGCCTCGAGATCGACCTCGCCGCCCGCACCGTGAAGCGCGACGGAGAGCCGGTCCACCTCACCCCGATCGAGTTCTCCCTGCTGCGCACCCTCGCCCGCAACCGCGGCCGGCTGATGACCCACCGCACCCTCCTGGTCGAGGTGTGGGGGGTCGAGTACGAAGACGACTTCCAGGTCCTCCGCGCCCACATCGCCAACCTGCGCCGCAAGATCGAGCCGCCCGGAGGCGATGGTCCGAAGTACATCAAGACCGACCCCGGCGTCGGTTATCGCTTCGCCGAGTAGCTCTTCACAAGATCTGTATACGCCGCGGGCCTAACTTCATGCGGCCTTGACGGGGTGGGGCGCACGATGCTGTTGTGCTCTTCCTCGCGGACATCTTCCCCGGCGGTGGCAGTCCCGTAGCGGACGTCTTCGCCATCGCCATCGCCTTCGTCCTCTTCGCCCTTCTCTTCTGGGCGATCGACCTGATCGACCGGATATGAGCGGCGCGATCGCACCGTTCGCCGCGCTCACCGGCGCCGACGTCTTCGGGCTCGTCGCCGCGCTCGTCGTCTGCGTCTTCCTCTTCTACGCGCTGCTGCGCGGGGAGAACCTCTGATGGCCGAGGGGTACGTGCAGATCGCGGTCTTCTTCGCCGTCGTCCTCGCCGTCGTCAAGCCGATGGGCGTCTACATGGCGAAGGTGTTCCGCAACGAACGCGTCTTCCTGACCCCCGTCCTCGGGCCGATCGAGCGCCTCACCTACAAGGTGCTGCGCGTACGGCCGGAGGAGGAGGGCCAGGACTGGAAGCAGTACGCCAAGAGCCTGATCGTCTTCTCGCTCCTCTTCTGGGTCCTGCTGTACCTGATCCTCCGCACCCAGGGCATCGATCCATGGAACCCGCGCGGCTTCCACTCAGCGCCATGGGACGTGACCTTCAACACCGTCAGCTCGTTCCTCACCAACACCAACTGGCAGTACTACGGCGGCGAAGTCACGCTCTCCTACTTCGGCCAGATGGCGGGGCTCGCGGTGCAGAACTTCGTCTCCGCGGCGGTCGGCATCGCCGTCCTCGTCGCCCTGATCCGCGGGCTCGCCGCCCGCTCGGGCAGCTCGCTCGGCAACTTCTGGCAGGACGTCACCCGGATCCTGCTCTACATCCTGGTGCCGATCTCGATCGTCGCCGCGCTCGTCCTCGCCTCCCAGGGTGTGATCCAGAACCTCTCCGGCTACACCACCATCCACACCCTCGCGGGTGGGACGCAGATCCTCGGCCAGGGCCCGGTCGCCTCGCAGGAGGCGATCAAGATGCTCGGCACCAACGGCGGCGGCTTCTTCAATGTCAACTCCGCCTTCCCGTTCGAGAACCCGAGCGCCTTCACCAACTACTTCGAGCTCTTCCTCATCCTGCTGATCCCGGCGTCCCTCACCTACACCTACGGGCGCATGATCGGCAGCCAGCGCCAGGGCTGGGCGATCTTCTCGGCGATGGCGGTGCTGCTGATGGCCGGGACCGTGGTCGCCTACATGGCGGAGCAGCACGGCACCCCGGCGCAGCACCTCGCCGGCCTCCACACCCATGCGATGAACGGCTCGAGCGGCGGCAACATGGAGGGCAAGGAGCAGCGCTTCGGGATCGCCTCGAGCGCCCTCTTCACCGCCGTCACCACCGCCACCTCGACCGGCGCGGTGAACAGCGCCTTCGAGTCCCTCACCGGGATCGGCGGCGCGGTCCCGTTCTCCAATCTCGGCTTCAGCGAGGTGATCTTCGGCGGCGTCGGCTCCGGCCTCTACTCGATGCTCCTCTACGCGATCCTCGCCGTCTTCATCGGCGGCCTGATGGTGGGACGCACCCCCGAGTACCTCGGCAAGAAGATCGGCGCGCGGGAGATCAAGCTGGTCGCGCTCGGCGTCTTGGTCACGCCGCTGATGGCGCTGCTGTCGGCGGGCCTGGCCTCGGCGACGCCCGCGGGCACCCGCTCGCTCTACGCCGGCTTCAACCCCCAGGGCTTCTCCGAGAACCTCTACGCCTACCTCTCCCAGGCCAACAACAACGGCTCGGCCTGGGCCGGCTACACCGGCTTCCTGCAGCCGCACGGGCCGGGCAACGTCGGCGCCTACGGGATCTCCTTTGCCGACATGCTGGGCGGCCTGGTCCTGATCGGCGCCCGCTTCCTGCCGATCATCCTCGTCCTCGCCGTCGCCGGCGCGATGGCGGGTAAGAAGGTCTCGCCGGCGGGCCTCGGGACGATGCGCACCGACAACCCGACCTTCGTCTTCCTGCTGCTCGGGATCATCGTCCTGGTCGGCGCTCTCACCTTCTTCCCCGCGATCCTGCTCGGCCCGGTCACGCAGGGCCTGTCGACGAGGCTCTTTTGATGCGCGGCCTCGGCAAGGATCTGCGCACCGGGCTGATCGCGATCGTCGCGATGACGCTCGTCCTCGGCCTCGCCTACCCGCTGGTGGTGACCGGGATCAGCCAGGTCCTCTTCCCGGGCGCCGCGGACGGCTCCAAGGTCAGCTTCGCCGGCCGCGTCGTGGGCTCGCGTCTGATCGGCCAGGAATTCAAGGGCAAGGCCTACTTCCACTCACGCCCCTCGGCGACCGGATACTCCGGCGACGCGACCTTCTTCGCCAACGTCGGCCCGAACTCCAAGGAAGGCCGCGAAGAGGTCCGCGAAAACCTTGCCGCCTACCTCAAGCTGAACAAGCCCTACGACAAGGGCCTCACCAAGGACGACGTGCCCGTCGACGCGGTCACCAACTCGGCCTCCGGCGTCGACCCGCAGATCTCCGAAGCCAACGCGCGGATCCAGGCCCGCCGCGTCGCCGCCGTCCGCGGGCTGTCGCTCGACGATGTCGAAGCGCTGGTCGACGGCGCCGTCGAAGGCCGCGGCCTCGGCGTCTTCGGCGAGCCCGGCGTGAACGTCCTCGAACTGAACATCGCGCTCGAAGAAGCGTCGCCCCTGAAGGGAGGCAACTGAAATGGCCACCGAAAGCACCACCGCGCCACCAGCCGACGCGCCTGCCCCGGGCAGCACGCCCGGCGGCGGCGAGCGCAAAAGGGCGAGCTCCCTCTTCGACCTCGCGATCCTGCGGCCGGCGCTGCTCGAGTCGGTGCGCAAGCTCGACCCCCGCGTGCAGGTCCGCAACCCGGTCATGTTCGTGGTCGAGATCGGCGCCGCGATCACCACCGTCGGCTGGCTGATCCAGGCCTTCGGCGGCGAAAGCCTGGGCGGCGGCCACCAGCCCGCCTGGTTCGCCTTCGCGGTCACCGTGTGGCTCTGGCTCACCGTCGTCTTCGCCAACCTCGCCGAGGCGCTCGCCGAGGGCCGCGGGCGCGCCCAGGCGGCGAGCCTCCGCGCGATGCGCACCGAGGCCACGGCGAAGATGCGCGACGGCACCGAGAAGTCCGCAGCCGAGCTGGTCCGCGGCGACATCGTCGTGGTCGAGGCGGGTGAGGGCATCCCCGGCGACGGCACCGTGATCGAGGGGATCGCCTCGGTCGACGAGTCAGCGATCACCGGCGAGTCGGCCCCGGTCATCCGCGAGGCGGGCGGCGACCGCTCGGCCGTCACCGGCGGCACCAAGGTCCTCTCCGACCGGATCGTCGTCGAAATCACCCAGGAGCCCGGCGGCTCCTTCCTCGACCGGATGATCTCCCTGGTCGAGGGCGCCTCCCGCCGCAAGACGCCGAACGAGATCGCGCTCGGCATCCTGCTCTCGGCGCTGACCCTGGTCTTCATCCTCGTCGTCGTCAGCCTGCGGCCGTTCGCGCTCTTCGCCGGCACCGAACTCTCGGAGACGACGCTGATCGCGCTGCTCGTCGCGCTGATCCCGACCACGATCGGCGCGCTGCTCTCGGCGATCGGCATCGCCGGCATGGACCGGCTGGTGCGCCGCAACGTGCTGGCGCTGTCGGGCCGCGCGGTCGAGGCGTCCGGGGACTGCGACGTCCTGCTGCTCGACAAGACCGGCACGATCACGCTCGGCAACCGCGAGGCGACCGAGTTCATCCCGATGCCCGGGGTGAGCGAGCGGGAGCTGGCCGAGGCGGCGCAGATGTCCTCGCTCGCGGACGAGACGCCGGAGGGGCGCTCGATCGTCGTCCTCGCCAAGGAGCGCTTCGAGATCCGCGAGCACGACTTCGACGGCACCGAACCGACCTTCGTCCCCTTCACCGCGGAAACGCGGATGAGCGGCGTCGACTACAACGGGACCCAGCTGCGCAAGGGGGCGGGCGACGCGGTCGCCGAATGGATCGCGACCGAGGGCGGCCACGCGCCGCCGGAGCTGCGGATCGAGCTCGACCGGATCGGCCGCGAAGGCGGCACCCCGCTGGCGGTCGCCCGCGACGAGCGCGTGCTCGGCGTCGTCTACCTCAAGGACGTGGTGAAGGAGGGCATGAAAGCCCGCTTCGACCAGCTGCGGGCGATGGGCATCCGCACGATCATGGTCACCGGGGACAACAAATTGACCGCGGCGAAGATCGCCGAAGAGGCCGGCGTCGACGACTTCCTCGCCGAAGCGACGCCGGAGCGCAAGCTCGAACTGATCAAGGAGCAGCAGGCCGACGGGCGGCTGATCGCGATGACCGGGGACGGGACGAACGACGCGCCCGCGCTGGCCCAGGCCGACGTCGGGGTGGCGATGAACACCGGCACCCAGGCGGCGCGCGAGGCGGGCAACATGGTCGACCTCGACTCCAACCCGACGAAGCTGATCGAGATCGTCGAGGTCGGCAAGCAGCTGCTGATCACCCGCGGCGCGCTGACGACCTTCTCGATCGCCAACGACGTCGCCAAGTACTTCGCGATCCTGCCGGCGATGTTCGCCGCCACCTACGCGGCCGCGGGGCAGAAGACGGGCCCTCTGGACGCGCTCAACATCATGCACCTGGGGACGCCCGAGTCGGCGATCCTCTCGGCGATCATCTTCAACGCCCTGATCATCCCGCTGCTGATCCCGCTGAGCCTCAAAGGCGTGCGCTACCGGGCGATCGGCGCGACCGCCCTGCTGCGTCGCAACATCCTCATCTACGGCCTCGGCGGCCTGATCGTCCCCTTCGTCGGGATCAAAGCGATCGACCTCGTCGTCCACAACCTGCTGGGGGCCTGAGATGCCCGGGGACGCCGAGCCGTGGCGGGCCGGCTGAAGGTCTTCCTCGGGATGGCCGCGGGGGTCGGCAAGACCTACCGCATGCTGCAGGAGGGGCACGCCGAGGCGGCCGCCGGACGCGACGTCGCGATCGGCTACCTCGAGCCGCACGACCGGCCGGAGACGAGCGACCAGGCGCGTGGGCTGGGGCTGGTGCCGCGGCGGGAGGTCGCGATCCGCGGCGGGGCGACGGTGGCGGAGATGGACCTGCCGGCGGTGCTCGCGCGCGCCCCGGAGCTGGCGCTGATCGACGAGCTCGCCCACACCAACCCGCCGGGGATCGAGCACGGCAAGCGCTACGAGGACATCGCCGCGGTGCTCGCCGCCGGCATCGACGTCTTCTCCACCGTCAACGTCCAGCACCTCGAGTCCCTGAACGACCAGGTCGCCGAGCTGACCGGGGTGCGGGTGCGGGAGACGGTGCCCGACTCGGTGCTCGCCGGCGCCGACGAAGTGGTGCTGATCGACCTGACTCCGGAGGCGCTGATCGGGCGGCTGCGGGACGGCAAGATCTACCCGTCCCAGAACATCGACGCGGCGCTCAACAACTTCTTCAAGATCGAGAACCTGGCGGCGCTGCGCGAGGTGAGCCTGCGGCAGGTGGCCGAGGAGGTGGAGTCGAAGCGGCTCGTCTTCGCCGAGGCCGAGACGGTCGGCACGCGCGAGCGCGAACGGGTCTCCGACGACACCGCGAAGGCGGTGGGGGAGAGGCTGCTGGCGCTGGTGCGACCGCAGCCGAGCGCGCAGCGGTTGGTGCGGCGGGCGTGGCGCTCGGCACAGCGGCTGGGGACCGACCTCGACCTGCTCTGGGTGAAGCCGCCGGGCGCGCCGATCGAGGGGGAGTGCGAGCGCCAGGTGACGGCGCTGCGGCGGCTCGCCTCGGTGCTCGGGGCGACCTTCCTGATCGAGGAGCACGACGATGTCGTCGCCGGCGCCGCCCGGGTCGCCCGCGAGCGCGGCAGCACCTACATCATGGTCGGCGAGTCGCCCGCGCCGCGCGGCCTCGCCCGCCTGCGCGAGCCGCTCCCGCAACGGCTGATGCGGGCGACCCCGCCCGGCGTCGACGTCCGCATCGTCGCCAATCGCGAACTCAAGGACGAGGAGGGGAAGCGATGAGCGCGGCTGGGGCGATCGTCGCGACGCTCGCCGTCGGCCCGCTCGCCGCGATCCGGCTCGAGCACTTCCTGGTCGCCGCCGCCCTCGGCGTGGGCCTCCTCGGCGGCTTCTGGCTCGCCAAGTCCCGGCACCGCCGCGGGTCCGCTGAACCCGACGCCGTCCACCACATCCTGCTGCCCTTCACCGGGGTCGAGATCTCGCGCCGCGCCGTCGATGCCGCGCTGCGCCTCTCCCGCGCCGAGGGGGCGACGCTGATGCCCGCCTACCTCGCCGAGGTCCCGAAGAGCCTGCCGCTCGACTGCTCGATCCCGAAGGAGGCCGGGCGGGCGATGGCGATGCTGGAGGCGATCGAACAGCGCGCCGCCGCCAAGGGCGTCCCCGTCGACGCCCGCATCGAGCGCGGCCGCACCTATCGCCACGCCCTCGCCCGCCTCCTGTCCGAAGAGGACTTCGACCGCGTCGTCGTCTCCGCCGGCGCCACCGGCGCCCACGGACTCTCCGGCGAGGACCTCGTCTGGCTGCTGGAGAGCGCTCCTGCCGAGGTGATGATCCTGCGCCCGGGCCCCGAGGACCGGCGGGTGGTGGTGCCGGCGGCGGTGGGCGGGAACGGGAACCGAGCGTCGGCCTGAGCGGGGGTGGCAGTCCTAGATGAGCCCTGGGCGTCTCATCGCGGTCCTGGCTGGCTGTGACCGCGATGAGACGCCCAGGACGGGAGGGAGTGCGTCTTTCGCCGGGGGTTCGTGCGTGATTCGCCACACCCGGCCGGGGTCGTTGACGAAGACGTCGAGAACTTCACGGTTCCGCGCGTCTTCGGTCGGGATCCGTGGACTTCCGTGACGAAGACGGCGCTCCTGGCCAGGCCCGGGAACGCGCTGCAAGCATTACAGGGGCTATAGCACCGGTAATCGCTGCAGCGCTGAATCCGGTGTTGTGCAACACGCACGGAAGTCCGAACTCCCCACGCTCTCACGCAAGGAAGCCAGTACTTCGCGACATCTCCCGCACGTCTCTCTCAACGGCGTCGCACTTCCTCCACACCTCACATCTCCGGCCGTCTCGGGCACGGTCACAGCCAGCCAGGGCCGTGACCGAGACGGCCGCGCTCGCCGACAACCCTTGCGTCCCTCGCAATCGGGCGGCGGCCGCCGGCCCCATCAAAGCCCCAGCACCGTCACCGCGACCAGGATCAGCGAGAGCGTCGAGGTGACCGCGACCGTTGCCGCGGTCACCCAGTCGACCGGGCCGCGGTTGCGGTGCTCTCCCATCAGGTCCTCGGAGCGGGCGAGGCGCCAGATGAAGAACAGGTTGATCGGCAAGAGGAGGCCGTTGATGACCTGAACGCCGATCAGCAGCGAGATCACCGGGACGCCGGGGACCACCGCGACGATCGTGGACACGACGATCATCGCCGTGATCAGGCCGACGAACACAGGAGCTTCCTCGGTGCGCCGGCCGATGCCCTTCTCGAATCCGAGCGACTCGGCGACGACGTAGGAGGTCGCGATCGGCAGGATCGCCGCGGCGAGCAGGCTCGCGCCGAGCAGTCCCACGCCGAAGAGGAGCTCCGCGTACTGGCCGGCGAAGGGCGCGAGGGCCTTGGCGGCGTCGGCGGCCGAGCCGATCGAGTGGATGCCGCCGACGTAGAGGGTCGCGCCGGTAGCGATGATGATGAAGGCGGCGACGATGTCGGCGAAGAGGGCGCCGCCGACCGCCTCGCGGGACTCGTTGCGGAGGTCCGCCTCGGTCGCGCCCCGCTCGACCACCGCCGACTGCAGGTAGAGCTGCATGTAGGGGGTGATCGTCGTCCCCGCCATCGCCACGAAGAGGAGCAGGAAGGTCGAGTTGGTGTGCATCTGGGGGACGACCAACGCGTGGCCGACCTGGCCCCAGTCGGGGTGGGCGAGGATCGCCGCGATCGGATAGGCGAAGAACGGGATCGTCAGCCAGATGAAGACGCGCTCGGCGCTGCGGTAGGAGCCGCGGACGATGATCAGCCAGATCCCGAGGGCGGCGATCGGCACCGACACCTGGGGTGGGATCCCGGCGAGCCCGAGCGCCGCGCCGACGCCGACGAAGTCCGAGATGCAGATCCCGAAGTTCGCGACCAGGACCGCCAGGGTGGCGAAGGCCGACCAGCGGATGCCGTAGCGCTCGCGGATCAGCTCGGCGAGCCCCTTGCCGGTGACCGTCCCCATCCGCGCCGCCGCGCGCTGCACCAGCGCCAGGGAGATCGTGATCAGCACCATCGCCCAGAGCAGCGAGTAGCCGTACTTGGCGCCGACTTCGGAGTAGGTGGCGATGCCGCCCGCGTCGTTGCCCGCGTTGGCGGCGATCAGGCCCGGGCCGAGCAGCCCGAGGAAGACGATGACGCGGCTACGCCGGGAGCGCAGCCGCCCGCGTACTTGGAGGCGCATCCACGTCAGTCCTCGCCCAGTAGGCCGAAGCGCCGCCGCCAGCCCTTCGGCAGAAGGACCTCCAGCACGTCGTCGACGGTGACCACGCCGATCATCCGCTCCTCGGCGTCGAGGACCGGGGCGGCGATCAGGTTGTAGTCGGCCATCAGCCGCGCGACTTCCTCGAAGTCGGCCTCGGGGAGGAGGTGCGGGACGCCGCTGAGGTCGAGGTCGACGACGGTCGCCGTCGGGTCGGCGCGCAGCAGCGCCGGGAGGTAGAGCGCCCCGGCGAAGCGCCGTTTGGCGTCCATCACGTAGACGACCGCCAGGTTCTCGTCGGGGAGGCCGCTGCGGCGGACGCGGTCGAGCGCCTCGGTGACCGTCGCGTGCCGATAGACGCTGACGAAGTCAGGGCTCATCAGGCCGCCCGCCTCGGCCGGGTCGTAGCCGAGAAGAGCGCGGACCTTGCGTCGCTGGCTCGGCGTCAGCTCCTCGGTGACCGCCTCGCGGCGCTCCTCGGGCAGCTCGGCGACCAGGTCGGCGGCGTCGTCGGGGGCCATGCGGGAGAGCAGCCCCGCCACCTCCTCGTCGGAGCGCTGCTCGACGAACTCGATCTGATGCCGCGCGTCGAGCTCCTCGAACACCTCGGCCTCGAGCCCGGCGTCGGCGCCGACCGCCGCGATGATCTCCTCGCCCTCGTCGTGGGACGCGGCCTCGACCAGGTCGGCGATCTGGGCCGGGTGCAGTTTCGCCAGCCGTGGGTGCAGCACCCGCAGTCGCACCGCGGGGGTCTCGCCGCTGAACGGCTCGACGCTCGCCCAGTCGAGGAAGTCCCCGGTCGCGATCCGCCCGCCGATCGCTTTCGGCAGCAGCCGCCGCAGCCCACCGCGCGGGCCGGTGTCGACGCCGACCACCCGCCACCAGCCCTCCAGCCGCGCCAGCTCGACCTCGTTGGCGCGCACCAGCCGCGCGCCCTCCACGTTGATCAGCTGGTGATCGAGCACATCGTGCTTCAGCAGCACCTCCTCCGGCCGCCGCGAGAACGGCCGCAGATCGAGCTTCGCCTTGCTCAACGTCACCGTCCGCGGCGCCACGCTAGCCACCCGCTCGGCGGGCAGGTAAGACCGACGCCCGGCGATCGTCACAAGGAACCCCGTCAGCGGAGGATAGCCACTCCCCTCGAGCCGCACGATCGCATCATCCACCCGCCCCAGCCGCGCCCCGTCGCTGTCGCGCACCCCCCCGCCGAGGATCAGCGAGAGATGAAGAATCTCTGGTGGGCGAGTCGTCGCAAGCGCGGGCACGGCGCGATGCTAGGGACGGTTTCTAAAGAGGTGGAAAGGGACGGGAAAGGGACGCAAGGGGTGTCGGCGAGAAGGCCGTCTCACCCACGGCCCTGGCTGGCTGTGGCCGTGGGTGAGACGGCCGAGGTATGAAGACGATGGAGAAAGTGCGACGCCCTTGCGGGAGACGCGAGGGAGCCGCCACGAACTCCACACCTCCGTGCAGGTTCCTCATGCTTCGTGCGCCTTCTGTCTGACCCGAAATGTTGACGGGCCGAAAACTACCCCTATAGACGTAGTTTTCGGCCCATCAACATCTGGGTGCTGGAGAACTGTGCCGGGGGTGTGGAGTTCCGGGCGGAAGCGTGACGAACCCTCACACTTCCCGGCGAAACCCTCACGTCCTGGGCGTCTCGGACACGGCCACAGCCAGCCAGGGCCGTGTCCGAGACGCCCAGGACCACCTAGGACTGCCGGAGCGGCGAGAAGCACGCCGTCCCGCGGCAACCCAGCGAGCTAGTGGTTGCGCTTCTTCGGCAGCGTCCGGAACACGACGTCCCAGAGCGGCGAGGAGACGCCGTAGCCGAAGCGGTGATCTTGGAAGTGGTGGCGCATGTGGGCCTCGCGGAGGCGTTTGCCGGTCTTCGACTTCGGCGTGAAGTGGTGCACGTAGTAGTGCGTGTAGTCGTAGGCGAGGTAGCCGAGCATGAAGCCGCCGAAGGCGGGGAAGGCGGCGTTGCCGAGGACCAGCCAGAAGCCGAGGAAGAAGATCGCCGCGAGGGGGATCGAGACTGACGGCGGCATCACCAGGCGCATCTTGTCGTTGGGATGGTCGTGGTGGATGCCGTGGATGATGAAGTGCATCCGGCGGCCGAAGGCGTTGTCGGGCTCCCAGTGGAAGATCAGGCGGTGGAGCCAGTACTCGGTGAGGGTCCAGAAGGCGAGGCCACCGAGGTTGATCAGGACGATCTGCCAGGCGTTCCACCCCTTCGTCGCCCCGATGATCTCCGCCGCGATGATCACCGGCAGGAACACGATCGCCGGGATCGCCGGGTGGACCCGGGAGAAGAAGTTCAGGAATTCGCTCTTGAAGAGGGGCGGCGACGCGGACAGCCGCTGGGTGCGCTCGTGGGCCTCCATGTGGCCGAATGTTAGCGACGGCACCCCGCGCACTCGCAAGACGCGGGGACAATGTGAAAGGGCTGTGACGGAGAAGTAGCGATTTGCGGATTCGTGCCCGACGCCTCCGTGGCGCGATTGCTTACATGCCCGAGCCGATGCCGCGCAAGCCCAAAGCCCCCACCTGCGAGGACTGTTATTTCCACAAGAATCTCTTGTGCGCTCTGGAGCTCGGCGAGCCTTGCGCAACCTTCCGGCCGAACCGCCCCGAGGGGCTGGTGCCGCCGCGCCAGCCGGTGCTCCTCATGCGGGCGCCGCGGTGGGCCGGCACCGGCCGCACCGTCTCGGCCTGACGTTCGCCCGCGTCCCGCCTGGGTATGTTTAGGCCCATGCCGCAGCGCGACCTTTTCGCCGATTTCGCGCGGATGCGCCGGGAGATGGACCAGTTGATGGGCGATCCCTGGAGCCGCACCCGCTACGTGAGCCGCCGGGCCTCCGGCTTCTCGCCGAACGTCGACGTCTATTACGTGGACGATCCGCAGCGAGCCGTGGTCAAGGTCGACCTCGCCGGAATCGACCTCACCGAGATCGGGATCGAGGTCAGCGCCCGCCAGCTGGCGGTCGTCGGCCGCCGCGCCCTGCAGGAGACCGAGGGCCGGGTCTACCAGCAGATCGAGATCCCCTCCGGCCCCTTCCGCCGCGTGGTCGAGCTGCAGGTGGAGGTCGACGGCAACCGCTCCGTCGCCAACTACGACGACGGCATCCTGACGATCGAACTGCCGCTGCGCGAGCCGCACGAAACCACGCACCGAGTCCCGATCGAGCGGACTTGACCGACCTGATGGAGGGCTCATCCCCCACCCTCGAGGTCGTCGAAGCACCGCTCGATGTCGAGGGCGCGCTGCGGGACGGCCCGCTGCCGATCCCGGAGGCGCTGCCGGTCTTGCCCCTGCGCGACTCGGTCGCCTTCCCCGACACGATCACCCCGCTCGCGGTCGGCCAGCCGCGCTCGATCAAACTGATCGACGACGTCCTCGGCGGCAACCGGATGCTGGTGATGGTCGCCTCGCGCGACCCTGACCTGGAGGAGCCCACCCCGGGCGATCTATACGACGTCGGCGTCGTCGGCGTGGTCGAGCGGATGGTGAAAGTGCCCGACGGCAGCCTCCGGATCCTCGTCCAGGCGACTCAGCGCGTCCGCCTCGACGAGTTCGTCACCGACCGCCCCTACCTGATCGCCCGCATCACCGAGCTGCCGGACGTGATCGAGCGCAGCGCCGAGCTCGAGGCGCTCAGCCGCAACGTCCAGCGCACCTTCTCGGAGATCGTCGAGCAGATCCCCTACCTGCCGGAGGAGCTGCAGCTCGCGGTCGCCAACATCGACGACCCGAGCGCGCTCGCCCACCTGATCGGCGGGGCCCTCCGCATCGAGACCGCCGAGAAGCAGGTGCTGCTGGAAGAAGTCGACATCGTCAAACGCCTCCGCCACCTGTCCCAGATCCTCGCCCGCGAGCTCGAGGTAGTCCAGCTCGGGACCCAGATCCAGTCCCAGGTGCAGTCGGAAGTCGACAAAGGCCAGCGCGAGTTCTTCCTCCGCCAGCAGCTGAAAGCGATCCAGGACGAGCTCGGCGAAGAAGACGAGCAGGCCGCCGAAGTCAAAGAACTCCAGGAGAAAATCGAGGCCGCGAACCTTCCCGAGGAAGCGCGCAAAGCGGCCGACCGGGAGCTCGGGCGGCTGGCGAAACTGCCGCCGGCGGCGGCCGAGCACGGCGTCATCCGCACCTACCTCGAGTGGCTGATCGAGCTGCCGTGGGACAAGGAGACGACCGACAACCTCGACATCCGCCACGCCAAACGGGTCCTGAACGCCGACCACTACGACCTGGAAGACGTGAAGGAACGGATCCTCGAGTACCTGGCTGTGCGCAAGCTGAACCCGGAGTCGCCCGGCCCGATCCTCTGCTTCGTCGGCCCGCCCGGGGTGGGGAAGACGAGCCTCGGGCGCTCGATCGCGAAGGCGCTGGGCCGCGAGTTCGAGCGCATCTCGGTCGGCGGCGTCCGCGACGAGGCGGAGATCCGCGGCCACCGTCGCACCTACATCGGGGCACTGCCGGGAACGATCATCCGCGCGCTCCGCGACGCCGGCTCCCGCAACCCCGTCTTCATGATCGACGAGCTCGACAAGATGGGCGCCGACTTCCGTGGCGATCCGGCGAGCGCGATGCTCGAGGTGCTCGACCCGGCGCAGAACGACACCTTCCGCGACCACTACCTCGACCTCTCCTTCGACCTCTCCGACGTCGTCTTCATCGCCACCGCGAACGTGCTCGACACGATCCCGGGGCCGCTGCTCGACCGGATGGAAGTCATCGAACTGGCGGGCTACACGCTCGACGACAAGCGCCACATCGCGCGCAGCTACCTGGTCGACCGCCAGATCGCCGCGAACGGGCTGAAACCGTCCCAGATCGAGTTCGCCGACGCGGCGCTGACCGCGATCATCGAGGAGTACACCCGCGAGGCCGGCGTGCGGAACCTGGAGCGCCTGATCGGCACGATCTGCCGCAAAGTCGCGCGCCAGGTCGCCGAAGGCAAAGCCAAAGGCAAGGTCCGGATCTCCGGCAAAAAAGCCCGGGAGATGTTGGGACGGCGGCGCGTCTTCACCGAAACGCGGCGGCGCACCAAGGACCCCGGCGTGGCGACCGGCCTGGCCTGGACGCCGGCGGGCGGCGACGTGCTCTTCATCGAGGCGGCCGGGATGCCCGGCTCCGGGCACCTGACGATCACCGGCCAGCTCGGCGAGGTGATGAAAGAGTCGGCGCAGGCGGCGCTCGCCTACGTGCGCGGGCACCAGGCGCAGATCGCGCCGAAGCTGACCGAGGACTGGTTCGCGGCCCACGACGTCCACATCCACGTGCCGGCAGGGGCCGTGCCGAAGGACGGGCCCTCGGCGGGGGTGGCGATGACGGTGGCGCTGTCGTCCCTGATCAGCGGGCGGCCGGTGCGCAACGACGTGGCGATGACCGGCGAGGTGACGCTGACCGGCAAGGTGCTGCCGATCGGCGGGCTGAAGGAGAAGTCGTTGGCGGCACAGCGGGCGGGGATCAAACGGGTGCTGGTGCCCGCGCGCAACGAGGGGGACGCGGCGGAGATCCCCAAAAAAGAGCTGGGGGGCTTGCAGTTCGTGTTCGTCGACGAGGTCTCGAAAGCGATCGACATCGCGCTCTCTTGAGGGGGCGCGCGCAAACCGTCCCTGACCGTCGTGCGCCCGGGAGGCGGCGCTGATGGAGGCAGCCACTCTTCCGCGCGCCGGCCGCCGGGCCGTCGAGATCGCGCGTCGCCGCTCCCCGGTCGACTGGGCGCGGGAGCACTCGCGCGCGTTCTGGATCGTCGTCGGGCTGACCGCGCTCGCCGCGGCGCTCCGCTTCGCCACGCTCGGCGTGCAGAGCTACCACCACGACGAGGTCGTCACCGCCAGTCGCGTCCTGCGCGCCGGCTTCGGCCACGCGATGCACGCGGTCTGGTTCAGCGAGTCGACCCCGCCGGTCTACTACGCGCTGGCCTGGGTCTGGACGCAGCTGGTCGGCACCGGGGAATTCGGGCTGCGGTCGATCTCCGCCGTGGCGGGGGTGGCGACGGTCCCGGTCGCCTACCTGATCGGGGTGGAGCTGCGCGGCCGGCGCGCCGGCCTCTGGGCGGCGGCGCTGGTGGCCGTCAACCCGATGATGCTCTGGTACTCCCAGGAGGCGCGGGCCTACGCTCTGGTCGCCCTTTTCGGCGCGCTCTCGGCGCTCTACTGGCTGCGGGCCGAACGGCGCGGGAAGCGTCGCGACTACCTCTGGTGGGGATTCTGGTCCGCGCTCGCGATCGCCACGCACTACTTCGTCGCCTTCCCGATCCTGGCCGAGGCGGTGATGCTGCTGCGCCGGCGCGGGTTGCGCGAGAGCCTCGCCGGGATGGCGGTCCTCGCCGGCGGCGCGATCGCGGTGGCGCCGGTGGCGATCCACCAGATGTCGCTCGGCCACGCCGAGTGGATCGGCAACTTCACCCTCGGCCATCGCCTCGCGGAAACGGCGGCGACCTTCGTCACCGGCGAGACCGGGGACATCATCGCCCGGCCCGAGCGCCCCTGGCTCGCCTTCGTCCCGCTGGTGCTGAGCCTCGGAGCGCTGGCGCTGCTCCTGCGCGGGCGGGCGGGACGGGAGCGCCGCGCCGCGGGCCGGCCACTCCTCCTCGTCGCGGCGGGGATCGGCATCCCGGTCGCGATCGCCCTGCTCGACACGAGCAAGAACTTCGTCCTCGCCCGCAACCTGATCCCGGCGCTGGTGCCGCTGCTGGCGGCGATCGGGATCGCGATCTCCGCGCCCGCCTCGCGCAAGCTCGGCACCGCGATCGGCTCGCTGCTGGTCGCCTACTCGCTCGGCTTCTGCGTCCTGGCGAGCGCCGACGAACAGTTCCAGCGCCCGAACTGGAGCGCCGTCGCCGCCCGCATCGGCGATCCCCACGGGCCGCGGGCGACCGTCACCTGGACGCTCGGGGAGGCGCCGCTGCGTTACTACCTCTCCACCGGCGCGATCCAGGTGCGGGCAAAGGAAGGCTACGACTGGCTGGTCAAGGAAATCGACTTCGTCTCCGACGGGGCGGCTCCGGCGCCGTCGCGGCGGCTGCTCGGGCCGGGCTTCCGGCAGGTCGGGCTGGAAGACACGGGGCGCCTCGACATCCGCCGATACCGGTTCCAGGAGCCCGGCCTGGCGCCGCTGCGACTGCGCCGGCTGCGGGACGCGAAGCTCGATTTCCGCAGCAACGGCGTGCTCCTGGACGGCGTCGGGCCGGACTGATTCCGGCCGCCCGATCGTCCGGCGCGGTGTCCCGCTGCTAATCGCGGGTATATCCTGGGCGAAACCGCGAGATCAGCGAGGGAGAAGGGATGTCCAAGAGCAAGACCACTCAGACGGCGGACCGCGCCGGCGACCTGTACGAAGCCGCCCGCGAGAATCCGTACGTCCAGCGCCTCATCGAGGACGAAGACCTGCGCGACAACCTCAAGGACGCTTACAACTCCGCCAAGAAGGCTTATGGGCGGGCGACCGGCAACGGCAAGGGCACGGTCAAGGCCGTGACTTCGGACAAGAAGGTGCAGAAGGAAATGCGCCAGGCCGCCGAAGCCCTGCAGGAGGCGCGTGAGCGGCTGCAGAAGCCGAAGAAGAAGCGGCATCCGCTGCGGAAAATGATCCTGCTCGCGATCATCGGCGGCGTCGTCGCCCTGGTCGTCAGCGAGGATGCCCGCAAGGCGGTCCTCGATGCCCTCTTCGGCGCCGAAGAGGAGTTCGAGTACACCAGCACCACCAGCATCAACGGCTCGTAGGGTAAGGGCGGCGATTCACTCGGTGGAGGCGGCGACCAAAGAGCGTCAGCTCAGCGGCGAGAAGGCGCAGCGCATCGTCGACGCGATGCGCGACAGCGTCGCCACGCGCGGGGCGGCGGGCTCGACTTTCGAGCACGTCGCCCGTGAAGCCGGGGTCAGCCGCGGCCTCCTCCACTATTACTTCGGCACCAAGGAGCGCCTCCTCGTCGAGGTGGTGCGCCGTGACACCGAACTGCGGATCGCCCGGCTCGACGAGATGCTCAGCGAGGCGAAGACGCCCGACGACGTCCTGAACGTCCTCGTCTCCAGCCTCACCGACATGATCGAGAACGATCCGGGCTACTTCCTCCTCCTCTACGAGCTCTTCTCCGCCGGCCGCCGCAACCCTGACATCCAGCACGAGGTCGGCCAGCTCTTCGAGGCGACCCGATCCCACGTCGCCACCGTCTTCCGCGCCAAGGAGGACGAGGGCATCCTCTCCCTCCGCTTCGACGCCGAGGCCGTCGTCGCCTACCTCCTCGCCGTCGCCGACGGCTTCGCCCTCCAGTCCCTCTCGGACCCGAGCCGCGACATGGGCCCCGCCCTGCAAGCCGGCGCCGCCAGCGCCCGGTACCTGCTCGTCAGCGACTGACCCTCCTCAGCCGAAGTCACGCGTCGACTCCGCTGTTCTTTTTGGTCCCCACAGGACCATAAGGAACAGCTGGGCGAGTAGGATCGCGGGCCGTGGGGCAGGGGGGAGACGATTTCGCTTTTGTGGGGCTTGCTCGGCAGGCCGAGATGGTGCGCGCCGGGGAGGTCAGTCCGACCGAGTTGGTCGGGCAGTCGCTGGAACGGATCGACCGGCTCGATCCGGAGCTGAACGCCTTCCGCAAGGTCTTCGCCGACAAAGCGATGCTGGAGGCGGAGCAGGCCGAGGCGCGGCGGAGCGCCGGGGACAAGCGGCCGCTGCTCGGGGTGCCGATCGCGATCAAGGACGAAGTCGATGTCGCCGGGGAGATCAACACCCATGGCACCGACGCCTTCGAGGTGCCGGCCAAAGCCGACTCCGAGGTGGTGCGGCGGCTGCGCGAGGCGGGCGCGATCATCGTCGGCCTCACCCTGCTGCCGGAGCTGGCGATCTGCGGCTTCACCGAGTCGGCCACCTACGGCGTCACCCGCAATCCTTGGAACCCGCAGCGCACGCCGGGCGGCTCGAGCGGTGGCTCGGGCGCGGCGGTCGCCGCCGGCCTGGTGCCGATCGCCTCGGCCGGCGACGGCGCCGGCTCGATCCGCATCCCCGCCGCCTGCAACGGCCTCTTCGGCCTGAAGCCCAGCCGCGGTCGCGTCTCGCTGGCGCCGAAGCTCGAAGGCTGGCGCGGGATGGCGGTCGAAGGCTGCGTCAGCCGCTCGGTCCTCGACACGGCGCTCTGGCTCGACATCGTCTCCGGCGGCTCCGCCGAGGACGAAGCCCCGGCGCCGCCCGCGAAGCCTTTCGTCGAGTCGGTCAAGGACTCGCCGGGCCGCCTCAAGATCGCCTGGTCGACTCTGGCCCCGCGCGCGATCGCCCCGCCCACCGTCTCCGACGAGGTCAAGCAGGCGACCGCCGACGCGGCCGCCTTCCTCGCCGGCCTCGGCCACGACGTGTCCCAGCGCGACCCCGACTGGGGGACGGTCGGGAACACGATCACCGCGCGCTTCCTCAAGGGGGTCGCGGAGACCGTCGAGGAAGTGCCGCTGCCCGAGCGCCTCGAACGGCGCACCCGCGGCTTCGGCAAGCTCGGCGGCCTGCTGCCCGAGGCGCTCTACGAGAAGGCGATGGCCAACCGCCCCGCCGAGGTCGCCCGCATCAACCGGATCTTCGACGACGTCGACGTGCTCGTCATGCCGGTGATGGGCGGCACGGCGCTGCCCGTCCGCCGCTGGCAGGGTCGCGGCGCCCTTTACACCGTCCTCGGGATGAGCCGCTTCTATCCCTACTGCGTCCCCTGGAACCACACCGGCAACCCGGCGATGTCGATCCCCTTCGGCCTCGGCGCCGACGGCATGCCGCTGGCGATCCAGGTCATCGGCCGCCCCGAAAGCGAGTCGCTGCTGATCTCCCTCGCCGCCCAGATCGAGGCCGAGCGCCCCTGGGCGGACCTCCGCCCGCCGATCTCCTGAGCCGACGTGCAACCAGCGGTTGCGGGTCGTGCTATCGTCTAGCAACCAGTGGTTGCACATGACGACAGGAGGGATCTGATGGTTCCGGACAGCATCGAACGCGAGATACAGATCGACGCCCCGATCGAGACGGTCTGGTCGATCGTCACCGAGCCGCGGCACATCGGCAGCTGGTTCAGCGATTCCGCCGAGGTCGACCTGCGGCCGGGCGGGGACCTGGTGCTGACCTGGGAGGAGCTCGGGTCGACGGTCGCCACGGTGGAGAAGGTCGACCCGCCGAACGCGTTCGCGTTCAGCTGGGTCTCGCCCGAGCCGGACCGCGATCCGGAGGGACGCGGCGGATCGACGCTGGTCGAGTTCCTCCTGCGGGCCCAGGACGACGGCACCCTGCTGCGCGTGGTGGAGAGCGGCTTCGCCGAGCTCGCCGGCAGCCCGGAGGAGAACGCGGAGCTCGCCACCCGGCACACCGGCGGGTGGGGGACCTTCCTCGACAAGCTGGCCGCCCACCTCGCGGCGGTCGACGTCGCCGGCTGAGATGGCCGCCGCCGTCGAAGACGCGCTCTGGGCCGCGATCGGCGACCCGACCCGGCGCCGGGTCGTCGACGTGCTCCTGGCGCGTGGGGAGGCCACGGCCACCGCCCTCGCCGAGCAGCTGCCGGTGACGCGGCAGGCCGTCGCCAAACACCTAGGCGTGCTGCGACGGGTCGGGCTCGTCGCCGACCGGCGTGAGGGCCGCGAGGTGATCTTCGCCGTCCGTCCCGACCGCCTCGCCGAGGCAAGCCAGGCGATGGCCGCCGCCGCCGTGGCCTGGGACCAGCGCCTCGACGCGATCAAGCGCCTGGCCGAGGCGGCCCACGCCGCGGCCGAAGCCGAGCAGTAGCGGCGGCGCGCCGGACGCGCGCCGCCGATCGCACAAACCTCATCCACGAAGGAGTTGGCCGATGAACTCGGATGCTTCCGGGCGCGCTCGACGCTGGACGATCGTCCTCGCCGGGATGGGCCTTTTCATGACCGCGCTCGACAACATGGTCGTCACGACCGCATTGCCGGCGCTGCGCACGAGCCTCGACGCGGGGCTCTCGGGACTGGAGTGGACCGTGAACGCCTACCTCTTGGCGTTCGCCTGCTTCCTGCTCACCGGCGCGGCGCTCGGCGATCGCTTCGGCCGCCGTCGCATGTTCGTGATCGGCGTCGCCGTCTTCACCCTCGCCTCGGCGGCGGCCGCCCTCGCGCCCAGCATCGGCGCGCTGATCGCGGCGCGCGTCCTCCAAGGGATCGGTGCCGCGATCGCCTCGCCGCTGACCCTGACGCTGATCAGCGAGGCGTTCCCGGCGGAGAAGCGCGGCGCGGCGATCGGGATGTGGGGCGCGCTCGCCGGCACCGCCGCGGCGTTCGGGCCGCTGATCGGCGGCGCCGTGGTCGAGGGGATCAGCTGGCACTGGATCTTCTGGGTGAACGTGCCGGTCGGGATCGCGATCGTTGTGCTCGCCCCGGCCCAGCTGCGGGAGAGCTTTGGGCCGCGCCCGCGCTTCGACGCGGTCGGCGTCGCCATGGCCGCCCCCGGGTCGCTGGCGATCACCTGGGCGCTGGTCCGGGGCAACGACGTCGGCTGGGGCAGCGCGGAGGTGCTCGCCTCGCTGGCGGCGGGCGCGGTCCTCGGCCTGGGGTTCCTGCTCTGGGAGGCGCGGACGCCGAGCCCGATGATCCCGCTCGAGCTGTTCCGCCGCGCCGGGTTCGCGAACGCCAACGTCGTCAGCTTCTCGATGTACGGGGCGGTGTTCGGGGTGCTCTTCATGATGTCGCAGCTGTTGCAGTTCGCCCAGGGGCATTCACCGTTGATCGCCGGGCTGCTCCTGCTGCCCTGGACGCTTGCCCCGGGGGTGATCTCGCCGATCGCGGGATCGCTCGCTGACCGCTACGGCAACCGGGTCTTCATGGGCGTCGGCCTGCTGCTGCAGGCGGCGGGCTTCGCCTGGATCGCGGAGATCGCGAGCGTCGACATGGGCTATCTCCAGCTCGGCCTGGCGCTGCTCGTCTGCGGGGTCGGCATCGGACTCGTGTTCCCGACCGTCGCCAACGCGGCGCTCGCTTCGGTCCCGCCGAGCGAGGCCGGGGTCGCCTCCGGTGCCAACGGCACGGTGCGGGAGCTCGGCGGCGTCTTCGGCGTCGCGGTCCTCGCGGCGGTCTTCTCCCGCCACGGGGTCTACGCCTCGCACGAGGTCTTCGCCACCGGCTTCCGCGCCGCGATGTGGGTCGCGGTCGGGCTCTCCCTGCTCGGCGTGGTGGCCGCGGCGCTCCTGCCGCGGCGCCGCCCGGGGGCGGAGCTCGCGCTCGGCGAGGCCGCGGCGGGCTAGCCGAAGACCTTGCGCATGCGGGCCAGCTCGCGGACCTTGCCGTGCGGGCGGACCTTGCGGGTGAGCATCAGCTTCAGCGGGTTCGCGTCGGGTTTCGTCGTCGCCAGCCAGTCGGCCCAGGACGCCTCGATCGTCACCGACGGGTTCGGCGCGACGCCGGGCTCGGCCCGGGTCGAGCCGTTGTCGATGACGATGTGCCACGGCTCGGCGTCGCTGAACTTCCACTGGTAGACGAGCGGCGATCCGTTCGCCGCTTTGGGGTCGGCGGCGCGGGCGGTGACGTCGAACCAGAGGCGCATCAGCTCCGGGTCGTTGCTTGGGACGACGCTGCCGTCGGCCGGGCCCATGATGCCGCCGAGCATCAGCTTCACCTGCTCGGCGGCGATCTCCTCCTCGGACTTGGCGGGGTCGAAGGGGAAGACGCCGGGCGGCATCTCCTCGGTCGGGAAGCCGATCGTCCGCCAGCGCTGGCGCACCAGTTTGAGGCCGAAGGCGTAGATGTCCTCCATCGTGAAGCCGTAGCACTCGGTGTAGGCGCGGTCGAGGTTCGGCGGGCGGAAGACGGCGGGGCTGTAGGGAAGGACCTCGCGCAGCAGCTCGAGCACCGCTGCGCGGGATTCCTCCGAGGCGGGATGCTCCGGCGCCAGCAGCTCGGAGAGCACTTTCACGCCGAAGCCGATGTGGCGCTGCTCGTCCCGGGACACGTTCGCCATCCCGGCGCTGAAGCCGGGCAGCGCGCCGCCCTTGGCGAAGAAGTCCTCGATGAAGTGCTGGCCGGGCTGGGCGAGGCTGCCCTCGACGATCAGGTGGTAGAGCGTGATCGCCTGCGCGTACTTCGGCACCGAGGTGTCCTTGCGCAGTTCCTCGGCCATCCGGTCGAGCCGGTCGAACACCCCGCGGTAGCCCCAGTTCAGCTGCGGCAGGGTGGAGGCCAGGGTGTCCTCGATGGTCTCGCCGCCGACCCCGATGACCTCCTTGAAGAAGCGGTGGAAGAAGATCGAGTGGCGGACCTCGTCGACCTGCTGGGTGGCGAGGAAGTAGGCCTGCTCCTCGGTCGGCGCGGCGGTGATGTAGGGCGCGAGCGTGTCCGCCACCCGGTCCTCGCCGTAGAAGAACATCGAGTAGATCCACATCGCCGAGGCGCGCTGCATGTCGCTCAGCCCGTTCCAGCCGGCGACGTCGGCGGTGAAGTCGATGTCGTATGCCGACCAGTTCCCCTGCTCCCAGCGCTTGTAGAGGTCTTCGTAGCTGATGTTGTCCATCAATCGCTGGGACGCGACGCTCATCTCAACCTCGTTTCGTGTCTCGGTTCACCTGGAACCCGAGAGTACCGCGTAACTGGCTACCTGGCCAGTTTCAGGCATCGACCTGCGCCGGGACCTCGATCTCGCGCTTCAGGATCTTGCCGGTCGGGCCCTTCGGCAGCTCCTCCATGAACCAGACCACGCGGGGGTACTTGTAGGCGGCGATGCGCTCGCGGACGTAGGCGCTGATCTCCTCCGGGGCGGGTTCCTCACCGGGTTCGAGGACGACGGCGGCGCCGATCTCCTCGCCCCACTCGTCGTGGGGGACGCCGACGACAGCGGCTTCGCGGATCGCCGGGTGCTCGTAGAGGATCTCCTCGACCTCGCGCGGATAGACGTTGTAGCCGCCGCGGATGATCATGTCCTTCTTGCGATCGACCACGAAGAAGAAGCCGTCCTCGTCTTCGCGGCCGAGGTCGCCGCTGTGGAACCAGCCGTCGCCGCGGATCGCCTCGGCGGTCGCCTCCGGCCGTCCCCAGTAGCCCTTCATGATGTTGTGGCCGCGGATGACGATCTCACCGACGTCCCCGGTCGGCACCTCCTGGTCGCTCTCATCGACGATCCGCATCTCGACCTTTTCGATCGGCGTGCCGATCGAGCCCGGCTTGCGCACCTGGCCCGGGTGGCCCGAGGAGGCGACCGGCGAGGTCTCGGAGAGGCCGTAGCCCTCGATCAGCTCGGTCCCGAAGGCGTCTTCGAAGCCGTGCAGGACCTCCACCGGCATCGACGCGCCGCCGGTCTTGCAGAGGCGCAGGGTCGAGGTGTCGAACTTCTCCCGTTCGGGGTGGTGGAGCATCGCCCCGTACATCGTCGGCACGCCGTAGAAGTGGGTGACACGGTCGCGCTCGATCGTCGCCAGCGCCTCGCCGGGGTCGAATTTCGGCACCAGGGTCAGCACCGCGCCGACCCGCATCGAGGCGTTCATCGCCACGGTCTGACCGAAGGTGTGGAAGAGCGGCAGCGCGCCGAGGACGACGTCGCCCGCGTCGATCACCAGCGTCGTGCGGGAGATGATCTCCGAGTTTTCGTCGAGGTTGCGGTGGGCGAGCTCGGCGCCCTTCGGTTTGCCGGTGGTGCCGGAGGTGTAGAGGATCACCGCGGTGTCCTCGTCGTCGACCTCGGCCGTCTCCGGCGTCGGCTCGAGCGCAGCCAGCGTCGCCGCGAACTCCTCCGGCTCGACCGCGATCAGCTCGACCCCCACCTCGGCCGCCCCCTCGCGCGCCTCCTCGACGAACCCGTGCCAGGCGAGCAGCAGCTTCGCCCCCGAGTCCTCCAGGTAGAAGGCGATCTCCCGCTGTTTCAGCAGCACGTTCATCGGCACCACGATGCCGCCCGCGCGCAGCACGCCGTAGTAGGCGAGCGGGAACTCGAGCACGTTCGGCAGCATCACCCCGACCCGGTCGCCGGGCTGGAGCCCGTGCTCGCGCAGCAGCGTCGCCACGCGGGCGATGCCGTCCTCCAGCTCGCCGTAGGTCATCGTGCGGTCGCCCAGTCGCACCGCCGGCGCGGCGGCGTCGCGAGCGGCGCTCGCGCTGACGATCGAGGCCAAGTTCGTTCCCATGCGCATCCCTTCCCGTCGGGTGTTCCCACCACGAGTGTAGACGCGCGGCGTGAGGTCGCGGACTCGCTTCGTTAGGCTCGCGGCATGGAAGATCTCGGATCGAAGGTTTCCTATCTCGTCGCCAAACGCGGCATCCCCGTCTTCTCCTCGGACGAGGTGAATCTGGGGACGGTCGTGAAAGTCATGGACGCGCCCGAGGCGGACATCTTCGACGGCATCGTCTTCGACACCACCCCGAGGAAACTGGGCGGCCATAAGTTCGTCGACGCGCCGGAGGTCGAGGGCATCTACGAGCGTGGCGTGATCCTCACGATCGACGCGGCGACCGCCGCGAAACTCGCCGAGCCGGGGAAGAATCCCGGGTCGATCGAAGTCTCCCCGGACGATGTCGCGGGCGAGCCCGAGCCGAGCTTCTGGACGAAAGCCTGGAACCGGCTCAGCGGCAAAGGCTGATGCGTCGCGAGGGGGAGGTCTGATGGACCCCCTCCCTCACGAACAGCGGGGAGGTTCGTCCGGGGGTCCATCAGACCTCCACGCCAGACGGCTCACCTCCCAGGGGTTGGCGACCAGGCCTGCGCGTGATCCTGTCGAGGTCGCCGAGCGGCTGCTGGCGATCCAGGGGCAGGACCCGCGCGGGGCGCGGCTGGCGGTGCGGGCGCGGAGCGAGGGGCTCGCGGTCTCGGACGTCGACCGGGCGCTGGACGAGCGTCGACTCATCATCACCTGGGTCAACCGCGGCACGCTGCACCTGATCCGCGCCGAGGACTATCCGCTCCTCCAAGCCCTCACCACCCCGCAGCTCTGGACCTCCTCCCGGACGCGGCTGAAGCAGACCGGAGTGGGGGACGCCGCCGATCGTGGCGTCGAGACCGTGCGCCGCGCCCTCGCCGACGGGCCGCGCACCCGCATTGAACTACGCGACGCGCTCGACTCCGCCGACGTGCCAACCGAGGGCCAAGCCCTCATCCACGTCCTCTACTTTGCGAGCCTCCATGGAGTCTGTATCCGCGGACCGATGCGGGGGAAAGAGCAAGCCTTCGTCTCGCCGCGCGACTGGCTCGCTCCCGTGATGGGGGCCGGATGGACCCCTGAGCGAACCTCCCCGCAGTTCGTGAGTGATGGGGTCCATCCGGCCCCCTCCCGCGACGCGGCGCTCGGTGAGCTGGCCCGCCGTTATCTCGTCGGCCACGGCCCGGCGACCGAGGCGGACCTCGCCCGGTGGGCGGGACTCTCCATCGGCGACGCGCGCATCGGTTTGAAGAAGATCTCTCGGCGGATCATCGACCTCGGCGACGGCCTGGTCGACCTCCGCAAGCGCGAAGACCCCGCGCCGCTCCCGCCGCCGCGCCTCCTCGGCGCCTTCGATCCGCTGCTGCTCGGATGGACGTCGCGCGAGGCAGTGATCGGCGAGCACAAAGGTCTGGTCACGATGAACGGCATCTTCAAGCCCTTCGCCTTGGTGAAGGGCCGCGCCGTCTCCACCTGGCGCCTGCCGAAGGGCAAGGTGGAGATCGAGCACCTCGAGAACGTCACGAAAAAAGCGGCCGGCCAGCTCGAGGCTGACGCGGCCGCAGTGGAAGCGTTTCTCTCGGGCTAGAGGGTCAGTCGGCGAGTTTCGCCGGCATCGGGTCGGCGTCGGTGCCGACGCCGCCGCCGAACTCCTGCTCCCACACGTGGTTCAGCGACACCTGCAGGTAGGCGGGGAAGGCGATCCCGATGAAGAGGTAGAGGACGAGGGCGATCCAGCCGTTGACCGGCTCACGGCCGACCAGCGCCGCGGTGCCCTGCACGCGCTTGGTGCCGCGCCAGTAGGAGACGAGCGGCGGGATGATGATGAGGAAGCCCGGGACCAGCGCCAGCAGCGAGTTCGTCGGGTTGCGGCCGAGGTCGTAGCCGCGCGACTCGCCGAATTCCTTCATCTCCTTGTTGACCTTGTACCACCAGACGAAGTGGTAGATCCCGATGGTGATGATCGACCACAACACGACCAACCACGGGTTGCGGACCTTGACGGTCGCGTCGGTGTTCGGGATGTTCAACTCTTGCGCCACGATGGCTCCGTTCAGACGAGGGAATAGTCGAGGACATATTCGACCCCGTCGCCCGGAACCTTGATGCGCTGCCGGGAAAGTTGTGCCGGACTACCCGAAAATCGGGCCTCGGCCTCAGGAAACGGTGAGCTTGGGGCTCTGCCAGGGCGCTTCGAGGCGCTTGACCAGCTCGTCGCCGAGGCCCTCGATCGGCACGCGGACCTGCTCCAGCGAGTCGCGGTCACGCAGGGTCACGGTGTCGTCCTGCATGGTGTCGAAGTCGACGGTGACGCCCCAGGGGGTGCCGATCTCGTCCTGACGGCGATAGCGCTTGCCGATCGAGCCGCCCTCGTCGAACTCGGCGGGGAGGCGCTTGCGCAGGGCGGCGAAGATCTCGCGCGCCTTCTCCGGCAGGCCCTCCTTGGAGACGAGCGGGAGGACGGCGACCTTCACCGGGGCGAGGCGGGGGTGCAGGCGCAGCACGGTGCGCTGGCGGCCCTCCACTTCCTCGACCTCGTAGGAGTCGACGAGGAACGCGAGGGTGGCGCGGTCGGCGCCGGCCGCGGGCTCGATCACGTGCGGCACGTAGCGCTCTTTGGTCTGCTGGTCGAAGTACTCGAGCTTCTCGCCGGAGTGGGCGGTGTGGGCTTTGAGGTCGAAGTCGCCGCGGTTGGCGATCCCCTCCAGCTCCGACCAGCCGATCGGGAAGAGGTACTCGACGTCGCTCGTGCCCGATGAGTAGTGGGAGAGCTCGTCCGGGTCGTGCGGGCGGATCCGCAGATGGTCGGGGCGCAGGCCGAGGTCGGTGTACCAGCGCTCGCGGATCTCGATCCACTCGTGGTACCAGCGGTCGGCGTCGTCGGGCGGGACGAAGAACTCCATCTCCATCTGCTCGAACTCGCGGGTGCGGAAGATGAAGTTGCCCGGCGTGATCTCGTTGCGGAAGGACTTGCCGACCTGGGCGATGCCGAACGGCGGCTTCTTGCGGGCGAAGCCGAGGACGTTCTTGAAGTTGATGAAGATGCCCTGCGCCGTCTCCGGGCGGAGGTAGACCTCGGAGCCCTCGCCGGCGACCGGGCCGACGTGCGTCTCGAACATCAGGTTGAAGTTGCGCGGCTCGGAGAGGTCGCCGCCGCACTCCGGGCACTTGAGCTCACCGTCGGGGTCGCCGCCTTCGGCCGCGACCGCCTCGCGCAGATGGTCCTCCCGCCAGCGCCGCTTGCACTTGCCGAGGCACTGGACCAGCGGATCGGTGAACCCGGCCAGATGGCCGGATGCCTCCCAGACCTTGGGGCTCTGCAGGATCGCCGAGTCGAGGGCGACGATGTCGTCGCGTTCCTGCAGCATCGAGCGCCACCACTCGTTCTTCACGTTGGTCTTCAGCAGGACCCCGTAATGGCCGTAATCGTAGGTCGAGCCGAGCCCGCCATAGATCTCCGAGGAGGGGAAAACGAAGCCGCGGCGTTTGCACAGCGCGACGATCTCCTCCATCGTCACCTCGGTCTCGGGCTTCTCCTGTGGGGTGGTCGCCATGCCCCCGAACGGTAGCGGCTGCGATAATCCGGAGTCCCGTGCCGATCTACGAGTACAAATGCGAGAACGGTCACGTCTTCGACGTGATGCAGAAGATGGCTGACGAGCCGCTGACCGAGTGCGTCGAGTGCGGCGCCCCCGCGCAGCGCCAGTTGACCGCCCCCGCGGTCCACTTCAAGGGCTCCGGCTTCTACAACACCGACTACGGCAAACGCAAAGGCGGCGGCTCGAACGGATCGAGCGGCGAGGGATCCTCGTCCGACTCGAAATCGTCGAGCTCCTCCGACTCGGGCAGCAGCTCGAGCTCCAGCTCGGACTCGAAAGCCGCCTCGTCGTCGAGCTCGTCCTCCAGTTCCTCGTCGTCCTCGGGCGACTAACGCCGTAACCCCGCGGGGGGGCGGAGGGACGGGGTAACGGACGCTGCCCTCTCGGCGGCGGCCCTGGCAGGCTGTGGCCGCCGCCGAGGGGGCGGGTCTGTGGGGAGTGAGGGATCCGTTGAGGTATCGCGACGCGGGACGCACGCGGGTCCCACGAGAGAGTCACGAGACTCGCATCTCGTGACGGAGATGCCGGGAAGTCCACGCTTCCGTGCGTGTTGGACAACAGTCACGACCGCGCTCGCTGAGTTAGGCCGCCTATAGCGCCCTTAACTCAGCGAGCGTGGATCCGGGCCGTGTTTCGAGGCCCGGAAAGCGCACGAATGTGCCCGAAGGCTGCGGGAAGTGTGGAGTTCCCGACATCTTCGTCACGGGACTCAGGCAGGGGTGGCGCCTCTCGCACGGACCTCCGACGTAAGTCCGACCACCGCCTGAACCTGTGCCCACTTCCCTACGAACCTCCCACGTCTCGGGCATTTCGTAGCGACCACAGCCTGCCAGGGTCGCTACGAAATGCCCGAGACGCACCTCGGACGGCCGCTCACCCCATCAACCGATGAACAGCCTTCCGCCGCACCGACTGCGGCACTTCGATCGAGCCTTCCGGCCCGACGCCGCACTTCGCAGCTTCCTTGGCGCTCGTGCCGCAGAGGACGTTGGCGGCGCCGGTGCCGCCGATCGCGGCTGAGATGACGAGCTGGGGCATCGTGAAGAAGCCCATGTCGGAGACGAAGGCTTTGGGGGCGTCCCAGCCGATGATCGGGCCCTTGATGAAGTTGTAGGGGATGCGGGTGACGCTGGTGAGGCGGTCCTTGATCCCGTTGATGACTTCCTGCTGGGCGTTCTCGCGGTCGAGGTCGGAGTAGCCGAGGGTGAAGGCGCTCTTGCCTTTGCCGGGGCATTCGCTCGGCTCGCGGATGCGCGAGTAGGCCAGGGCCTGCTCGCCGTTCAGCGTGTTCTCGCCCTTCTTCAGGTGCAGGGTGACGCCGCCCTGGCCGTGCCCGGACCCGCCCGCGATGTCGGCACAGAGCTTGTGCTTGAGGTTGACCTGGACGCCGCCGACCGCATCGACCAGGTTTTCGAGGCCGGTGAAGTTGATGATCGCGACGTGGTCGATCTTGATGTTGAGGAACTTTTCCACCGTCTTGATCTGCAGGGCGGCGCCGCCGAAGGCGAAGGCGGCGTTGATTTTCGTCGGCTGGTAGCCGGGGATTTCGGCGTAGGAATCGCGGGGGATCGAGAGTTTGTTGAAGGTCGTGCCGCCCGCCCGGATCACCATCAGGGTGTCGGCGCGGTATTCGCCCTGTGAGCACGGCGCGTGCGGGGATTCGCCCTTTTCCTGCTGCTCGTAGCACTTGGGGTTGTTGGCCGCGCCCGGTTCCTTGGTGTCGACGGGGCGCGCGTCGGTGCCCATCACGAGAATGTTCTGCGCGCCGCCCAGCAGGAACGGGTTGCCGTGCAGGGCGTCCTTGGCTTCGCCGGAGAGCTTGAAGGACTGCAGCTGCGCCGAGATCGCGAAGGAGACCAGGCTGACGACGATCCAGCCGACGATCGCGATCCCCAGCCAGAAGGCGATCCGCCGCGCCGGCGGCTTGTGGCGCCCCGGCCGCGTGCCGCGTTCCTCGCGCCGCTTCCAGGGCAGCTTCAGCGGCGGGACCGAGGGGAGGGACGGGCCGCCACCGCCGCGGCCGTAGTTGGTGCGACCTGGCTCGTCGGGGGGCGATCCTGGCCCGCCGGGGCCCTGGGACCCGGCGCCGATCCCGCCCGCGCCGGCCCTCGGCTCATCCGACCGCGGGACGTCCCCGCCCCCTTTCAGGCGCGAGAAGATCCCCCGCTTGGAGCGGTAGACCTTGTACTCAGGCTGGTCGTCTGGCGGCCCCTGCGGCCGCTGCTCATCATCAGGCATAAAAAGGTCCGAAACCGTACTCGGGGTTTCTAAGGAACAACGAACTTCGCCGGATGGCTCGATCCGCCTGCTTGGAACCTGGTTCGGACGAGCGGGAAGCGCGTTGCGGCCGCGGCCGCCGCCGCACCGTCGAGATGGCCGGAGGACTAGCCTAGCCCGCTATGAGTGAGGCCGAGACGATCGGTGTCGACCTCGGCGGGACCAAGATGCAAGTGGGCGTCCTCGCCGGAGTGGAGACCTTGTACGAGAGCCGCGAGACCTCGCGCGGGCAGGACCAGGACGAACTGGTCGAGCTGCTCGTCCGCGAGGTGAACGAGGCGCGCGAAGCACGGCCCGACGCGGTCGCGGTCGGTCTCGGCATCCCGGCGACGATCAACCAGGAGCGGGGCGTCGCGATCGCCGCCGTCAACCTGCCGCTGCTCGACCTCCCCGTGCGTGACGTGGTCGAGGAGCGGGTCGGGCTGCCGGTCTTCCTCGACAACGACGGCAACGTCGCCGCCTACGCCGAGTTCCTCTACGGGGCGGCGCGGGGGATGCCGACGATGGTGATGCTGACGATCGGCACCGGCATCGGCGGCGGGCTGATCCTCGGCGGCCAGATCTTCCGCGGCGCGACCGGCGCCGGCGCCGAGCTCGGCCACGTCGTGATCCAGGCCGACGGCCCACCGTGCCAGGGCAACTGCCCGAACCACGGCTGCGTCGAGTCGCTCGCCTCGGGGACCGCGCTCGGCCGCGAGGGCCGTGCCGCCGCCGAATCGGCGCCCGACTCGGCGCTCGGCAAGCTGCTCGACGCGGGCGAGGAGGTCGACGGGCTCGCGGTCACCGAAGCCGCCCTGGCCGGGGACGAGACCGCGATCGGCGTCTTCGACCTGATCGGCGGCCGCCTCGGCGTCGCCTGCGCGAGCTTCGCCAACATCTTCGAGCCGGAAGCGATCGTCGTCGGCGGCGGCGTGATCAAAGCCGGTGACCTGCTGCTCGACCCGGCCCGCAAGGAAGTGCGCGCCCGGGCGCTGAACCCGATGAACAAGACCCCGATCCTCGAAGCGACCCTCGGCAACGACGCCGGGATGATCGGCGCCGCGGCGCTGGCCCGCGCCGAGCTCGAGAAACAGCAGGCCTGATGGCGGGCACGCTGTCCGTCTGCCCGACGCCGATCGGCAACCTCGACGACGTCAGCGCGCGGGTCCGCGAGACCCTGATCGCCGCCGACTTCGTCGCCTGCGAGGACACCCGCCGCACCGGCAAGCTGATGGAGGGCCTCGGGATCCGCCCGACGCCGCGGCTCGTCTCCTTCCACGAGGGCAACGAATCGGCGCGCGCGCAGGAGCTGACCGCGCAGATCGAGCGGGGCTACAACGTGGCGCTGGTCTCCGACGCGGGGATGCCGGCGATCTCCGATCCGGGCTTCAAGCTGATCCGGCGCTGCATCGACCGCGACCTCGAGGTGACGGTGCTGCCCGGGCCCTCGGTCGTCCCGGTGGCGGTCGTGGCGAGCGGGCTGCCGACCGACCGCTGGCGCTTCGAGGGCTTCCTGCCGCGGCGGGCGGGGGAGATGGAGCGCGTGCTGCGCTCGACCGAGACCGTCGTCTGCTTCGAGAGCCCGCGCCGGGTGGGGGAGAGCCTCACCGCCCTCGCCGCGATCGCCCCGGACCGGGAGGCCGCCGTCTGCCGCGAGCTGACCAAGATCCACGAGGAGGTCGCCCGCGGCACCCTCGGCGAGCTGGCCCGCCGCTTCCGCGGCGATGTCAAAGGGGAGATCGTCCTCGTCATCGGCCCGGCCGCGACCGGCGAGCACGGCCAGGACGTCGGCTTCGCCGTCGACGCCCTCCGGCACCTGGTCCAGTCCGGCGCCCGTCCCCGCGCCGCCGCCTCCGTCGTCGCCGCCCTCACCGGCACGAGGGCGAACGACCTCTACAAAGCCTTGACCGGCCGCGAGGCCCGCCGCTAGTGCGCGTGCGCAAGGCCCTTCTCCTCCCGCTGGCGCTGCTCGCCGTCGCCCTCGGGCTCGCCGCCTGCGGTGGTGGTGGGTCGAGCAGCTCCGGGACCACTGGGGGCTCCGGCGGCACGAGCGCGGAAGCGGCCTGGGGGAAGGAAGTCGAAGGGGTGATGCGGCAGTTCGAAAACCAGCAGGCGCAGGAGATCGAACAGCTCCACACCAGCACCTCGCAGCCGCGGCTTGAACCGCTCTACCGCGCATACGGCGCGGCGCTGGCGAAGCTCGGGAAGGACCTCGAAGCGACGAAGGCGCCGGCCGAGTGCGTCGCCCTCCGCAAGAGGATGGGCGAAGACGCCGCCGCCCTCGCCCAACTGCACACGAAACTCGGCCACGAGGGCAACGTCGATCCCGAAGAATTCTCGGCGCTGGTGGCGGTGCAGGAATCGCGCATCCACCGCTACGGCCACGACCTGACCGAAATCACCTACCGACCGCACTGCTGAGCGTCGGTCAGGCGCGGCTCGCGCCGCGGCGCATTCGCAGCTTCATCGCCAGCGGGAGGCCGGCGCTGAGGCCGATGCCGAGGGCGGCGGCGAGGACCTCTTCACGGCGACCGAGCCGGCCGGAGCGGTGCAGGGCGCGGCGGGATGCCGCCGCATGGACGCCCATCAGCCCGACGGCGGTGACGAGGCCGGGGTTGTAGCGACGTGCGCGCAGCGCCATGCCTGCGTGCATCGCCGCGTTCCCGGCCTCCGCCCAGAGCACGACCGTCGCCGGCGCCGCGCTCCGGCGCCAGAGCACCGCGGCGGCGATCGCCGTCCCCCAGCCGGCCGTCACGTTGACGTGGAATCCGTCGCGCTCGGTCAGCGGCCAGGTCGGCCGGTCGCTCCCCAGCAGCCGCTCGTTGCAGAACGGCAGGAAGCCGCCGGGCCGGACCCACTCCTCGGTCTGGTGGGCGACGAGGATCGGCAGCCCGAGCACCGCCACCCAGGCGTCGCCATCGCGCAGCGCGTCCCGCTTCGCCAGCGCGGCGCCCCAGGTCGGTGCGACCAACGCGGCGGCGCCCCAGGGCCAGCGTCCATGTGTGTCGGCCCGCCCGCTCACGGCCGGCTCGGGATGCCCAGAAGACGTCGCTCTCGGCGGGTTTCGCGTCGACCATCCACCACTCGGCGATCCGCTCGTCCTCGATCCGCAGGAGGTGTCCGGCAAAGTTGTGGAGTTTGCGGCCGCCACGCTCGGCGTGGACCTCGACCATCAGCAACACCCGGTCCGGTCCCACCTCCACCGGCGCCTGGGTCAGCTCGACCCCAAAGCGCGCCGCCGGAAGGTCCATCGCCTCGATCCGACCGAGGTACTCCTCGCGCCCGTCGAGCCGCGCCATTGTCCCGTCGGCGCCGGTCACCCAGGCGACGAGGTCCGGCGCCAAGAGCTCCCGCATCCCGTCGAAGTCCGCCGCGGAGAAGGCGGCGATGAAGCGCTCGGCGGTGCTTCGCATCGGCATCGCGCGGCATCCTCCCACAGGGCCCAGCGTTTCCGAGGGCCAGCGATGATGGTCGGGAAGGCACGGATCTCGGCGGGCCGGACACGGTCGCCGACCTGGTCGACGAAGCGGGGCTCAACGAACGGCGTTGATCGCGGTCAGGCGACCCAGCCGTCGGACGGCTCATCCTCAAAGACAGTGATCCAGTAGCTCGGGAGAAGGACGCTCAACGGCTTCCAGACGATCTGCTCGGGATCCTCGGGAGCGGGAACCGCGACGAGCAGATCGGGGCCGTGGACGGCGAGTCGCTCACGACAGACGCCGCATGGGCTCAGGACGAGCACGGAACCGTCTTCGCGGTGCAGGCAGACGGATGCGACGACCTTGCGCCCGCGGCGGAACGCCGCGAGGAAGGGCTCGGTCTCATGGCAGACCTGGACCGCCGGGTTCACGGCCACCGGAGCGGTGCCGGTCTCGATGGTGCCGTCGTCGAGCAACATCGCCGATGCGCCGTTGGAATCGCCATCGGGAAACCGTTCATCGATCAACGACCGGCAGGCATCAACCGTCTCGCGCAGGCGACCCTCGTCCACCTCGCGATGATATCCACCGCGCCGAGCCCTTCGGACTGGTCGATTCGGCGTTGTAAGTAGGTTGCTCGGGTCCAAAGGGAAACGGCCCGAACAGATTTTTCGTCACCACCGCGACGTTTTGATTGTCGTCAACGGTCACCAGCGAGCGTAGGTCGCACCTGGTCGGGCCTCCTCGCCCAGGAGACCGACGCGGACCACCTCGGTGACGACGCTGGCGTGCAGGTCAGGATCGATCCGTGGGAGGCGAGATCAACTGCCCCTTGGCAGCGACAAACTCGTCATCCGTCAATGCACCGGCTTGGTGAAGTTCAGCAAGGCTTTTGATCTCTGCTGCAATCGAGGTCGGCGCTGGCGCGGTTTGGGTCACCTGTTGCGGATTGTGGGCTTCATCGATCAAGCGCTGAATCTCGGCCACGCCCTGTTTCACCAAAGGCCAATTTCCTGCCCCGACCGGGATGGCGTTGGGTGCCTTGTAGGGATCAGACTTTCCCTCGCCCCAGTAGCTCGTATTCACTCCGCTCTGTCCGGCTGCCTGGACGATCACCGCGCCGGTGACCATGCCCTTATGAGTTTGGATTCCTGCGATGTTGCGGTAGCCCCAAGAGGTTGCCTCGACGCCCCCGGTTGCACCAGCCAGCCAACCGACCTTGACGACAAAGAGCCGGGTATCGGTTCCCACGATTGCCTGATTTGAGCCCCCGTCGATCACCGCCCGCACCTTCTCGCCCTCCCGAAGGTTCTCGCCGAGGTACGCAATCACTCGCCGGTGAAGATGGGACAAGCGCTGCACGAGGTCGGGACTGGCGCTCTCCGCGATGAGTCTGCCGACCCCCGTGTCGCAGCCGGTCGGGCTGGACGAACCGGAGGCAACCAACAAGTCGCCGAACTCGGTCACTTGGCGCCGCACATGCTTTGACTGGATTGGGCCGAGGCCACCGACGGAACCCTGGATATCGACCTCGCACGCCTCTGCCTCACCGTTGACGGAGGCCGTAACGGTCACCGGATGAGTAGTCCCGGACCAGTTGCGCCCTTCCTTGAAGGTGAGCGAGTTGGCTGATTCCGAGGTGATCTTCCAGCCCTTCGCCAGTCCGGCAGCCCTCGCCGCGTCCATTGCCGCCTCGGCAGATAGGTTGGCCGCGACCGTCGTTCTGTGCTTCGGCATCAGGGCATTCTCAGGGGATCGTGAACGCCGCAAACCTAGCTGATCGCTGACCCGGCGACGAGCAGGAGGGCCAGGGGGAATACGCCGACCACGACCGGGTCGGCGAGCGCGAGCGTTCCGCTCAGCACAAGGGCGATCACCCCGGGAGGTCAGTGACCTAGACCCGCCGCTCCTCGGCGACACTGACTAGTTGGATCTCAAGCCGCGATATTTCTGGAGGTCCCGATGCGGGTGTGTATCGAAGACGGTTGCCCGAACAGACGGAGCGTACGTCCCGCCGTGCCCATGCTCGACACCGCCGCCGCTCGCCGTCCTCTCGTGTCACCGGCGCCCCCGCCTGGCGTCGGGTCCGCCTGGTCGTCCCTAAACCGCGACGACTGGACCTGTCGCCACCGCGTCGTCGGGCCACCACAGTCGATCACGTCGTCCCCGTCGTCCAGGGCGGCGCCGAGCTGGACCCGTCAAACCTGGTCGCGGCCTGCGGCTCGTGCAACTTCTCCGAGGGCCCGAGCCTGACGGCCAGGGATCACGGTCGCCGACGAAGCAATCCCGCCACGACCAAGAGCGCAAGGGCGAACAGGCCGACCACAACCAGATAGGCGAGCGCCAGCGGTCCACTCAGCTCGCAGACGATCACTCCGGCCGACGTGATGAAGCACGCGGCCAGCGCCGCCGGGGCTGGATCGACAGGAGGCATTCTCCCTCTTGACGGTAGTCCTCCCGCTCGTTGACCCGTCGGGGGTCTGTCGTTTTGGTCTCTCATCGCTCTCCGACTATCGGACGCCGGTCGAATTGCTGCTCGGCGCGGACGCAAAAGAGCGGGACCCTGCGGCACGAAAATGCTCGAACTGGGTTAACTGAGCTTCAGGGGGTCGGAGGTCTCGCAATGCTTCCGGTGGCGCGCAAGCTCAATCGTCGCCTCGTCGGCATTTGGGCCATCCCCTCTCGGACTAGTGGATTCGGCTTCGTCAGTAGGCTCGGTGCCGATGGCAAAGGGACCAAACAACTGGTACGTCACCACCCCGATCTACTACGTCAACGCGGAGCCGCACCTTGGGCACGCTTACTCGACGTTGGCGGCGGACATCCTCGCGCGGCATCATCGGCAGCGGGGGGATGACGTGTTCTTCCTCACCGGGACGGATGAGCACGGGGAGCCGATCGAGAACGCGGCGGCGAAGGAGGGGATCTCGCCGGAGGAGCTGGTGGATCGGAACGCGGCGAAGTTCGAGGCGCTCGGGCCGATCATCGACGCGACCAACGACTTCTTCATCCGGACGAGCGACCCGCGGCACGAAGCGAAGGTCGCGGAGATCATGCAGCGCGTCTACGACAACGGCTGGGTGCGCAAGGGCTCCTACGAAGGCTGGTACTGCCCCCGCTGCGCGGACTTCAAAACCGAGCGCGAGGTGGCGGAGGGGAACACCTGCCCGATCCACGAGATCGCGCTCGATTGGGTCGAAGAGGAGAACTGGTTCTTCGAGCTCTCGAAATTCCAGGGCAAGCTGGAAGCGCTGTATGAGGGGCAGCCGGACTTCGTCGTGCCGGAGTTCCGCCGCAACGAGGCGGTCGCCTTCATCAAAGGTGGGCTGGAGGACGTGTCGCTCTCGCGGCCGACGCTGAAATGGGGCCTGCCGCTGCCCTGGGACCCCGACCAGCGCATGTACGTCTGGTTCGACGCGCTCCTCAACTACGTCACCGCGCTGACCTTCGCCCGCCCCGGCGAGGACCTCACCGAGCGCTTCTGGCCCGCCGACCTGCACGTGATGGCGAAGGACATCCTCAAGTTCCACGCGGTGATCTGGCCCGCGCTCTGCATGGCCGCCGGCCTCGAGCCGCCGCGACGCATGGTCATCCACGGCTACCTGCTGATGGGCGAGAAAAAGATGTCGAAGAGCCTCGGCAACGTGCTCGACCCCTTCGTGGTGATCGAGCGCTTCGGCGCCGACGCCTTGCGCTTCTACCTCTTCCGCGAGGTGAGCTTCGGCCAGGACGGCTCGATCTCCACGGCCGGCTTCGAGGCGCGCTACGAGACCGAGCTCGCCAACGACTACGGCAACCTCGCCAGCCGCGTGCTGGCGATGGTGGCGCGTTACCGCGACGGCGTCGTCCCCGCCGGGTCCCAGGTCGACGCGGTCCTCGCCGAGGATTTCGAAGGCACGCTCGATCGCCTGCGGGACCTGATCGACCGCGCCGAGCTGTCCCAGGCCCTGGAGGTCATCTGGGTGCTGGTGCGGCGCCTCAACCGTTATGTCGAGGAGACCGCGCCGTGGGTCCTCGCCAAGGACGAGGCCGACCCCGCCCGCCTCGACGAAGTCCTCTACAACCTGATCGAGGGCCTGCGCGTCGTCACCCTGATGCTGGTGCCGTTCCTGCCGGCGACGGCGGAGGCACTGCTCGCCAAGCTCGGCGAAGAGGGGCGCGGCCTGGCCGAGCTCGGCTCACGCGGCGGCGGCCAGCAGGTGGAGAAGATCCAGCCGCTCTTCCCGAAGATCGAGACGCCCGCCTGACGCGTACCTGAGGCGGTCCTTGCGCGGTCCGCTGTCCGCCGACTATGTTCCCGTCCATGGGAGTTGGGATCTCCGCGCGGCGGCTCGCCGTGCTCGCGCTGCTCGCCGCCGTCGCCCTCTGGGTGGCGCCCACGACGGCCGGGGCGGCGAAGCTGGTCGGCAAGGACGGCAAGGTCTACGCCTGTTACAAGGCCAAGGGCAAGTCGAAGGGCGCCGTCCGGCTCGTCGCCAAGAAGGGCAAGTGCAAGCGCGGCGAAAAGAAGATTTCCTGGGGCTCGAAGGGGCCCGCGGGGGAATCCGGGCAGAACGGAGAAAGCACCAACAGCGGCGAAAGCGGGCCGGCGGGCGAAACCGGCGCGGCCGGGGTGAAAGGGCTGGAAAGCAAAGTCCAGGCTCTGACCAGCAAAGTCACCTCCCTCGAAGGCATCCTGCAGGGGATCACCAACACCGATCTCGTCGGCATGCTCGCGAAACTCCAAGGCATCTCGCCGACGCAGCTCCAGGAAGCGGTCGCCGCGGTCGCCAACGTGAAAGCGCTCTGCGCCCAGGCGAACGTGCTGACGACGCGGGCGAACGAACTCGGCGACACCTTCGGCGGGATCAAACTCGGCGGCCTGGTCCCGAGCCTGCTCGAACTCGTCGTACCCAAAGCGCCGCCGTCGCTCCAGCAGTTCGGTTGCTGAGGCGCCGCCTCGGTCGGCGTGGGTCCGGCCGGCTAGGGTGAGGCGGGTGATCGACTCCCATACGCACCTCTTCCTCTGCGAGAAGCCGACCGTCGAGCTGCTCGAGGCGGCCGCCGCGGCGGGGGTCAAGCGGATGCTGAACGTGGGGCTCGACGAGACGACGAACGGGGAGGTCGTGACGGTCGCCGAAGGGGAGGAGGCGGTGTTCGCCAGCATCGGCCGCCATCCCAACGACGCGGGCGGGTTCGACGACAAGGCGCAGGCGGCGCTCGCCGAGCTCGGCGCGCGCGAGGTGGTCCGGGCGATCGGCGAGACCGGGCTCGACTTCTACCGCGACACGGCCGCGCCCGACGACCAGCGCCGCGCCTTCATCGGCCAGATCGAGGTGGCGCGGGACCTCGGACTGCCGATCGTCATCCACGCTCGTGACAAGGACGGGGAGAGCGCCGCGATCGATGAGATCTTCGCCACGCTCGACGCGCGCGCCGACGGCGTCACCGTGATCCTCCACTGCTTCTCGGCGCCGGGGAAGGTGGCCGACGCGGCCGAGCGCGGCTGGTACGTCTCCTTCGCCGGCAACGTCACCTACCCCCGCAACGCCGACCTGCGCTTCGCCGCCGCCAAGGTGCCCGAGGACCGCATCCTGGTCGAGACCGACGCCCCCTTCCTCACCCCGCAGGTGCGCCGCCGCGAACGCAACGAGCCCGCCAACGTCGTCGCCACCGCCGAGGTGGTCGCGGCCGAGCGCGGCGTCTCGCTCGCCGACTTCGAGCGCACCGTCGAGGCCAACGCCGCCGCGCTCTTCGGCTGGTAGCGGCGCGTGGTCAGGCTCGGCCAGAACTTCCTCGCCGATCCGAACCTGCTCGACGCGATCGTCCGCGACTCGGGTGTGGGACCCGGGGACGTGGTGCTCGAGGTCGGGGCGGGGGGAGGGGTCCTGAGCGAGCGCCTCGCGGCGCGCGTCGCCCACCTCCACACGGTGGAGATCGACCGCGGGCTGGAGCCGGCGCTCGCCCCGATCGCGGCGCTCCCCAACGTGGCGCTCCACTGGGCCGACGCGGTCCGGTTCGACTTCACCGGGCTCGACCCGGCCCCCGACGCGATGGTCGCCAACCTGCCCTACTCGGTGGCGACGCCGGTGATCCTGGAGACGATCGCCCAGCTGCCTTCGCTGCGGACCTGGACCGTGATGGTGCAGCTGGAGATCGCCGAGCGCCTGCGCGCGAAGTCAGGCAACAAGACCTACGGGGCGCCGACCGCGATCGCCCAGCTCGCCTGCGAGGTTGAGCTGGTGCGCAAGGTCGACCCGGCCGTGTTCAAGCCTCGGCCCCGCGTCGACTCGGCGATCCTGCGGCTGACGCGCACCGGGCCGGGCGCCGACGCGGCGACCAGAAACCTCGTCCGCGCCGCCTTCGCCCACCGGCGCAAAACCCTGGCGCGCTCGCTGGAGATCGCCGGGCTGCGCGGCGTCCCGAGGCCCCGCGAGGCCGCCCGCGCGGCGCTGGTGGAGCTTGGGCTGCCGGAGCAGGCACGGGCGGAGAGCCTGGCGCCGGAGCAATTCGCCGCGCTGTCCGCGATCCTGCACCGGGAGGCGACCTGACCCCGATCGCGAAACCCGACCTTGCCGCCCCGATGCTCGTCCACGCCCCCGCCAAGCTGAACCTCGGCCTCTACCTCGGCCGCGCCCGCCCCGACGGGCTGCACGAGCTGTGCTCGCTCTTCGAGCCACTGGCGCTGGCGGACCTGCTGCGGATCGAGGAGGCCGAGCGCGACGAGGTCGTCTGTCCCGGGGTCGAGGGCGAGAACCTCGCCGCCCGCGCCCTGGCGGCCCTGCGCGAGCGCGGCTGGGACGCGCCGCCGCTGCGGATCGAGATCGAGAAGCGCACCCCGGTCGCCGCCGGCCTCGGCGGCGGTTCGGCCGACGCCGCCGCGGTCCTTCGCCTGTCGGCTGAAGCCTTTTGGTCCCATGGCGACCACAATGCTTCAGCCGGCAGTGTCTTGGCCGATCTGCCGGCGATCGCGGCGGAACTCGGGGCGGACGTGCCTTCGCAGCTCCGGCCCGCGCTCGCGCTGGTCCGGGGGGCGGGGGAGAGGGTCGAGCCGCTCCCGGCACCGAGGGAGCACGCCGTGCTCCTGCTTCCGGGCGGCGGTGGGCTCTCCACCAAGGACGTCTTCGACGAAGCCGATCGGCTCGGGCTCGGTCGCGACGAGGAGACGCTCGACGGGATTGCCGCCGAGCTGCGCAGCGCCGCCGGCGCGGGGGCCTCGCCGCTGAGCTACGCGGACCTCCTCGTCAATGACCTGGAGCCCGCGGCGATCTCCCTCCGTCCCGACATCGGGGACGCCCTCGATGCCCTCCGCGGCGCTGGGGCCGCCGCCGTCTTCCTCAGTGGCTCTGGACCGACCGCCGTCGGGCTCTTCCCGACGATCGGGGACGCCGAGCGCGCCGCCGCGAAGCTCGACCGCGATGACGCGATCGTCTGCCTGGGGGGTACAGCGCCCCGATGAAGCTCCCGGGCTCCCCGACCCAGCGCAAGTGGGCGCAGCGCGTCGCGATCGTCGCGGCGATCGGCGTCGCCTACTACCTCTTCACCCAGGTCCTCGACCTCGAGGCGATCCTGGAGAGCGTCGCCAAGGCGCTCGGCCCCTGGACCTACGCGCTGGTCGGCTTCTTCGCCTTCGCCGAGACCGGTGCCTTCATCGGCCTGGTCGCCCCCGGCGAGACCGTGATGCTGCTCGGCGGCGCCGTCGCCGGCCAGGGGACGATCAACCTCTACGTCCTCATCGCCCTCGCCTGGACGATGGCCTGCGCCGGCGACGTCACCAGCTTCTTCCTCGGTCGCCGCCTCGGCCGCGAGTTCCTGATGAAGCACGGCCCGCGCTTCGGCTTCTCCCACGACCGCCTGCACCAGGTCGAGGACTTCTTCTCCCGTCACGGCGGGAAGACGATCTTCCTCGGCCGCTTCGTCGGCTTCGTCCGCGCCTTCGCTCCCTTCATCGCCGGCTCCTCCGGCATGCGCTTCCGCCAGTTTTTCCCCTACAGCGTGCTCGGCTGCGGGATCTGGACCAGCTCGGTGATCGTCATCGGTTACGTCTTCTCGAAGTCGATCGACACCGCGATCGACTACGCGGGCAAAGGCGCGCTGATCCTCGGGACGCTGATCGTCGTCGTGGTCGGCGCGATCTGGGCGACGCGCTATCTGCGGGAGAAGGAGAACCGCGAAGCGGCGGTCCGCTGGATGGACGACCACGCGGCGACGCGCTGGATCACCGCCTTCGCCCGCAGTCACGAGAAAGGCCTGCGCCTGGTCGGCGACCGGCTCACCCCGGGCGGCACCTTCGGCCTCGAATTCACCAGCCTGATGGCTGTCCTCGCCGTCGCCCTCTTCGTCCTGATCGCCTACCTCGTCGTGGTCGAAGGCGACCCCGGCCCGACCACCGGCGACGAAACCGCGATCGAAATCGCCGGACACATCCACTGCGGCTTCATGACGACCTTCTCGCGCGTCATCACCTTCCTCGGGTCGGGCCTCTTCGTCTGGCCGCTGGCGCTGGTCTGCGCGGCGGCGCTCGCCTGGGGGCGGCGCTGGACCGAGGTCTGCGTCCTCCTCGCGGGAATGGTCCTGATCCAGCTCGGCTTCCACGAGATCAAGGCCTGGGTCGACCGCCCGCGCCCGCCCGATCCGCTGATCGGCAGCAACGGCTCGTCGTTCCCGAGCGGCCACGCCGCCCATTCGGTGTTCTACGTCTGGGCGGCGACGACGATCGTCGTGCGCCTCCGACCGGGGATGGCGCGGGCGACGCTGGTCGTCGTCGCCGGGGTCGTGCTCACCGCGCTGATCGGCCTCAGCCGCGTCTACTTCAACGTCCACTACCTCTCCGACGTCAGCTCCGGCTGGGCCCTCGGCGCCGCCGCGTTCTCGCTGTGCGCGGCGGTCGGCCTCGTCGTCAGCCAATTGCGCCACAATCCGCAACAGTGATCGCCTTCGGCCTCGCCAAGATCGAACACCAATACGTGCTCTTCGGGATCGCGGCGGTCATCTGCCTGATCACCTTCGTGACCCTGATCCTCAGTCCCGCGCTGAGCGGCGCCGGGCGGATGTGGGAAAAGGCGGCGGCGGGCGCGCTCTCCCTCTTCGTGCTGGCCGCGCTGATCGTCGGCGGGGTCGTGATCGGGCTCGTGATCGTCAAATACTGGCCCGAAATCCACGAATTCATCACCTGAGGGCGGCCGTCCAAAGCCATCGTGTGGCGCCGCTTCGGCGTCGGCTCTGGATAATGCCCTGGTGACCGCAACCGCCAAAGAGGCTGAAACCCGCATGGCTCCGGAAGATCCCACGCTCCTCGACGCCCTCTCCGAAGCGGTCGAAGCGGGCGCCGGCCTGCCCGCCGTGGCCCGTGCCGCGGCGCGGGTGCTGGACGCCAGTGTCGCCCTGATCGACCGCTCGAGCTCGGTGCTCGCGGTCGCGGGCGCCTCGCCCGACCAAGAGGAACGGCTGCTGGCAGGCGGCGAGGGCGTCACCACGGTGCAGCTGCGCGTCGCCGACACCACGGTCGGGGAGCTGCGTTATCGCGCCAAATCCCCGCCCGCGCCGGCGATCGCCCGCATGGTGACGACGCTCCTGGCGCTGGAGCTGGAGCGCTCGCGCGCCCCCGAATGGGCGAGCGAGGAGGTGGCGGGCGCCTTCGTCGAGGATGTCCTCGCGCGTCGGGTCACCGATCGCGGCGACATCGTCGCCCGCGGCGCCGAGCTGGGCGCCGACCTCGACCGCGGCGCCGGCGTCCTGGTCCTGCGCGCGGCCCCGCGCGCCGCGCAGACCGGCGAGTGGCGCGGCCGCGTTCTCACCCTGGCCCTGCGCGCCCTGCGCTCGCTCGCGCCCGGCGCCCTGGCGACGACCACGGACGCCGACCCCGCCGCCGAGGTCGCCGTGCTCGTCCCCGCCGAGGACGACGAGCGCCTCGCCCGCGCCGCCTCCGGGCTCGCTCGTGAGCTCGCCGACAGCCTCTCCGGCTTCCACCTCACGATCGGGCGCAGTCGCCGCTCCGCCGACCCGGTCGACCTCTACCGGGCGGGCTCGGAGGCGCGCCTCGCGGTCAACGTCGGCGAAGCCGAGGGCCGGGCGCTGATCGCCTTCGAGGACACCGGCGCCTACCGCCTCCTGCTGCCCGCGATGAGCGACGACCCGGCCGAGCTCGAACGCTTCTACGCCGAGACGATCAAGCCGCTCTCCGACTACGACGACCAGTACGAGACCGAGCTCGTGACCACGGTCGAGGCCTACCTCGACAACGACGGCAACGTCGCCGCCACCGCCAAACAGCTCTTCACGCACCGCCACACCATCCGCTACCGCCTCGAGCGCGTCCGCGAGCTCTGCGGCCACGACGTCTCCTCGACCGAGGGCCGCGAGAAGCTCGGCCTCGGCCTGAAAGCGATGCGCGTCCTAGGCATCGCCTCCCCGAGGGGCCCGGCGCTTGAGCCCGGCGCCGGCGGGGGGAAGGTGGCGCGCGGCGGGGACGACTGAGCCTCGCGTCCGAGCAAGGGACGCAAGGGGTGGCGGCGAGCACGGCCGTCTCGGTCACGGCCCTGGCAGGCTGTGACCGTGCCCGAGACGGCCGGGTATGAAACGAGTGGAGAAACTGCGACGCCGTGGGGAGAGACGTGAGGGAGACCCCACGAACTCCACACTTCCGCGCAGGTTCCCCATGCTTCGTGCGCCTTTCGTCTGACCCCAAATGTTGACGGGCCGAAAAGTAGCCCTATAGGCGTAGTTTTCGGCCCATCAACCTGGGGGTGATGGAGAAGCGTGACGGAGGTGTGGAGTTCCGGGCGGAAGCGTGACGTCTCTCGGCACTTCCCCACGAAAGCCTCACGTCCTGGGCGTCTCATGGCGGTCACAGCCAGCCAGGACCGCCATGAGACGCCCAGGACGCATCTCAGACGGCCGCAGCGGCCGGAAGCACGGCGTCCCGCCACCCCCCTCGGCGCTACTCTCCACCCCTCGCTCCGGGGTGGTGTAATTGGCCAGCACGTCTGGTTTTGGTCCAGGAAGAGAGGGTTCGAGTCCTTCCCCCGGAATAGGATCATTGACCATGGAGTACGGAGGAGCTTCACTCGATCCCGAGGTACGTGCGGGGCTGGCGCGGACGTATAAGTCCGTGCGGGCGATCGGCATCGTCGCGATCGTCATCGGCTGCCTCGCGATCCTGCTGCCGGAGCTGTTCAGCCTCGGCGCCGCGGTCTTCATCGGCGTCATTCTGGTGATCGCCAGCGCCTACCTCACCGCCGCCGCCTTCACCGCCCACGGGGTGGGCAGCCTGCTGGCGCGGCTGGCCTGGGCGCTGCTGACCTTCCTCGTCGGCCTCTGGCTGATCGTCGAGCCGCACAACGGCACCCTCACCCTGACCCTGGTCCTGGGCATCTACTTCCTGCTGATGGGGCTGACCCGGATCCTCGTCGCCTTCATGGGGCGGGGGACGCCCAACGCCGGATGGCTTGGCCTCAGCGGCGTCTGCGGCCTGATCGTCGGCATCCTGGTGCTGGTCGAGTTCCCCTCCAGCGCCGATTGGGCGATCGGCCTGCTGGTCGGGATCGACCTGATCTTCGCCGGCTGGACGCTGATCTCGGTCGCCCAGGTCGGCAAGGAACTCTCCCGCCAGTCCTGACCGGAACCTTTCGCCGGGGCTCCTGCTCGACGCCGGCGCCTGCGCGCGAATAACCTGCGGGGCAGTGGCAGCCCCTCTGGTCCTGGTCATGGCGGCCGGCTCGGGAACGCGGATGCGTTCTCAGACGCCGAAGATGCTCCACCCCGTATGCGGGCGGCCGATGGTCGCATGGCCGATCCTGGCCGCGCGCGAGGCCGGGGCGGGGCGGGTGGCGGCGATCGTCTCCCCGGGCCGCGACATCTCCGCCGGGCTCCCCGAGGGGGTCGAGACGGTCGAGCAGCCCGAGCCGGACGGCACCGGCGGCGCGATCCGCGCGGCGCTGCCGCTGATCGAGGAGGCCGAGACCGTGCTGGTCCTCTCCGGCGACGTGCCGCTGATCTCGACCGAGACCATCGCCGCTCTACTGGAGGCCCACGAGGCCTCGGACGCGGCGGCGACGATGCTGACGATCGAGCTCGACGACCCCGGCGCCTACGGCCGCGTCGTCCGCACCGCCGACGGTGGGGTGGAGAAGGTGGTCGAGGCGAAAGCCGCTGGCGATGCCGACGCATCCCAGCTCGAGATCCGCGAGATCAACGCCGGCACCTACGCCTTCGACGCCGCGCCGCTCGCCGCCGCCCTCGCCGGCCTCTCCAACGACAACGCCCAGGGCGAGTACTACCTGCCCGACGTCTTCCCGGCCATGCGGGCGTCCGGGCTCGCCGTCGCCGCCCACCTCACGCCGGACCTGGCGGTGACGATGGGGATCAACAACCGCGTGCAGCTCGCCGAGGTGGAGGCGGAGGCGCGCCGCCGCCTGCTCGAGGCCCACATGCTGGCCGGGGTCACCATCGTCGACCCCGCCTCGACCTGGATCGACGCCGGCGTCGAGATCGGCCACGACGCCCGGATCGAGCCCGCCACCAGCCTGCTCGGAGCGACCAAGGTCGGCCCCGCCAGCGTCGTCGGCCCGATGACGACCGCGCTCGACACCGAGATCGGCGCCGACGCCGTCGTCCTGCGCTCCCACGTCGAGGGCTCCCGCATCGGCGACGGCGCCACCGTCGGCCCCTTCGCCTACCTGCGCCCCGGCACCGTGATGGAGGCGGGCTCCAAGGCCGGCGCCTCGGTGGAGATCAAGAACTCCCACATCGGCAAGGGCGCCAAGGTCCCCCATCTGTCCTATGTCGGCGACGCCGACGTCGGGGCGGGGAGCAATCTCGGCGCGGGCACGATCACCGCGAATTACGACGGTTTCACCAAGAATCGGACGACGATCGGGCGCGACGTGCGGATCGGGGTGGACACGATGCTGATCGCACCGGTTGAGGTCGGCGACTCCGCTTACACTGGCGCCGGCGCGGTGATCAAGGACGATGTCCCGGAAGGGGCTCTTGCCGTCTCTGAGAACGCGCAACGCAATATCGACGGCTACGCGGCAGACAAGGCGGCGAAGATGCGAGAGGAGCAGGACACGTGAGCACGCTCGAGGAGGAGCCGATGGCTTCTACGGCGATCACCCACGCCTACGAGAAGCGGATGATGGTCTTCGGTGGGCGCAGCTCGCAGGAGCTCGCCGCGAAAATCGCCCAGAAACTCGAAATCGACCTTGGCCAGGTGACGCTGAAGACGTTCGCCGACGGTGAGGTCTACTGCCGCTACGAGGAGTCGATCCGCGGCGCCGACGTCTTCATCGTCCAGTCGACCTGCGGCAACGAGCAGACCGGGATGACCCCGAACGACTCGCTGATGGAGCTGCTGACGATGATCGACGCTGCCCAGGGCGCCTCCGCCCACCGGATCATCGCCGTGATGCCCTGGTACGGGTACGCCCGCCAGGACAAGAAGTCGGCGCCGCGCGAGCCGATCTCCGCGCGGATCGTCGCCAAGACCCTGGAGGCGGTCGGCGTCGACCGCGTCCTCACCATGGACCTTCACGCGGGCCAGGTGCAGGGCTTCTTCCACGTCCCGGTCGACCACATGACGGCGATGCCGATGCTGACCCAGTGGTTCATCGACCAGGAAATGAAAGAGGAGCTGGTGATCGTCTCTCCGGACGCCGGCCGGGTGAAGACGGCGCGCAACTTCGCCCGCCGGGTCGGCACCCAGTGGGCGGTGATGGAGAAGGAGCGGCCCGCCCAGGCGGTCGCCGAGATCGGTTACGTGGTCGGCGACGTGAAGGGCAAGACCGCGGTCCTGGTCGACGATATGATCGCCACCGCCGGCACCCTCACCGCCGCCGCGCAGACGGCGCTCGACGAGGGCGCCGCCCGGGTCATCTCGGTGGCCACCCACGGCGTCTTCTCCGGCAACGCCTACGAGCGTCTGGCGAACTCGGCGATCGAGCGGATCGTCGTCACCGACACGATCCCGCTGCGCCCCGGCGCCCCGGACAACATCACCGTGCTCTCGACCGCCGGCACCTTCGCCGACTCGATCCGCCGCATCTTCACCGACGACTCGGTCTCCGAGATCTTCGCCGGCGAGAATCAGCTCTTCTAGCCGCATGCGACTGGTCGGCCACAAGGGGGCCGACCTGATCGCGCGCGGGAACACGGTGGAGAGCTTCAAGGCGGCGGTCGACGCGGGCGTCGACACGATCGAGTTCGACGTGGTCTGGCTGCGCGATGCGGAGCTGCCGGTGGAGCAGCGGGCGCCGCTGATGGTCGCCCACGACTGGGAGGCGCAGGCCGCCCACCCGCCGCTGCCGCTGACCGAGGCGCTCGACGCCTTCCTCGAGCCGCCGCTCGACAAGGTGGAGATCGACCTCGACATCAAGCTGCCCGGGAGAGAGGAGGAGTTCGTCGAGGCCCTCCGCGAGCGCGGCCTGATCGACCGGGCGATGATCTCGACGATGGAGATGCACACGCTGAAACGCGTGCTCGAACTGGAACCGAACCTCCGCCGCGGCTGGACCTATCCCAAGGCCGGCCGCGACTACACTCGGCGCCGCTGGGCGAAACCGGCCCTCCAGGCGGCCCTCGCCGCCATGCGCCTCCAGCTCCCCGGCCTGGCCGCCGAGAAACTGCCGAAGTTCGGCGTCTTCGCAATGTGGGTCTACCACCCCCTGGTCAGCCCCAAACTGGCCGCCATCTGCAAACGCTGCGGCGTCGAGCTGATCGCCTGGACCGTCGACGACGAGCGCCGCCTCCGCAAGCTGCTCGACATGGGCGTCGACGGACTCGTGTCCAACGACCCCCGCCTGTTCGCGAACCTCGACCTTTAGGGACGCGAACTGCCAAGGGACGCGAGGCGTCCCGGCGAGAGGTATGAGGGTGCGGAGGAACTCCGACGCCGTTGCGGGAGATGTGAGGGAGCCGCCCCGAACTTCACGCTTTGGCGCAGGTTCTTCCACGAACTCCACGCTTCCGCGCACGTTCCTCCTCGATCCGACGCCGCCCGCGAGGGCCGTTCGTCGTTTGCCCCCCATACGGGAGGGAAAGAGCGAAGGCTGATCCCAGGTGCGACGGAACCGTGCCGAGCGTGTGGACTTCCTGGCGAAACCGTCACATCTCCGGCCACTACTGCCGCTCCCCCCGGCACAACGCCTCGCCTGACCCGCCTGCGGCCGCCACGCCGCCCCTCAGGCCAGCATCGCCGGATCGATCGGCGGAACGTTGTACTGGGCGCGGAGCTCGTCCAGGGGGACCGGCGTCGCGGCCCAGAAGTCCCAGTCGGCGGCGACGACGTCGGTCGTCACCTGGGACCCGCGCTCCCAGGCGGTCCAGAAGTGGGCGGGCTCGAAGACGCCGATGGTGCTGTTGGCGATGTCGTTCAGCTTCACCCCGAGGTGCCAGCTGAAGATGACCGGCAGGACCTCGGCGGCCATCGGGTGGTCGGGATGCATCGCGCCGATGAAGGTGGAGACGCAGATCTCGCCGCCTTCGGAGGTCGAGTAGCCGCTCAGGACGTGGGAGCTGTCGTGCGGGGTGGTGAAGCCCTCGGCGAGCCCGTTCGGGTTGCCGGGGAAGAAGAAGCCGTTCTTGTGGAAATGGTCGAAGAAGGCATGGCCGAAGGTGTCGGTGGGGAGGTCGCCGAGCGTCTTGTAGCGGGCCTCGAGCTCCGGGTCCGCCGCGTCTTTGTAGGGGAAGAACGGCGCCACCGCGCTGATCGAGAGGCGGCTCGAGTCGAGGTGCGGGAAGCTCTCGGCGTTCTTGCGGACGATGCAGGCCGCCGCTTGTGCGATCTCGTCGGCCGCAGCGCTCGGCGAGGATGACCTCACCGAGCCCGAAGACGATCAGCCCGGCCGAGCCGATCGTTTCGCGGTCCATCTCGGTCAGTCCCGGACCGCCGTGCTCGAGCGCCACCGCCCGCATCGCCCCGAGCGTGGCCGCCGCGACGTCGGCGGGAGCCTGGAGGATCGCCGTGCGTGCCATCTGGCTAAACGGTGCCGGGGGCGGGGCCGCTCGACTTGCGGCCGCGCTTCTGGCGGACGGCGCTCTCCAGGTCTTCCTGGGTGAAGCCGCCGATGACCTCGCCGTCGGTCGCGTAGCGGTAGAGGGCGACGCCGAAGATGCCGCTGAGCGCTTTCGAGATCAGGAGGGCGACGCAGATCGCCAGCGCGCCGATCACGACGAGCGCCGCGCCCGCGATCCCGACCGAGGGCCAGAGGATCACGCCCGCGGCGATCAGCGCCACGCCCGGCAGGAAGCCGACCAGGAAGACGATGCCGCCGATCGCGATGTTGCCGGTGATCTGCTGACCCCAGCGGTCGCGGAAGAGGGTGGCGGAGCGCTTGAGGGTCTGGATCGGGCCGGTGCCCTCGATCGCGATGACCGGGACCGACATGAAGGTGACGAGCGACCAGGCCGCGCCGATCAGGCGTCCGGCGATGTCGCCGAGCGCGCCGCCCTGGTTCTCCAGCGCGACGCTGATCAGGCCGATCAGGGTCGAGAGGAAGGCCCAGCCGCAGATCGCGGAGAAGCGCGAGTTGGCGACCGCGATCCCGTCGCCGAAGGTCGCCTCCTCGCCGCGGAAGATCCGGTCCGCGCAGGCCGCGAGGCCGACGCTGAAGTAGATGCCGATCACCGACAGGACGTAGATCCCGATCACGACCAGCGGCACACCCGGGCCGTAGTGGTGCTTGTCGAGGAAGTACGCGCCGGGCCCGAGGAAGATCAGGCCGAGGATGATGGTCGAGATCCCGCCGAAGAGCGGGAAGCGGACGAGGTCACGGTGTGAGTTGAGCAACCCCCAGCTCTTCTTGGTGAGGGCCCAGCCACGACGGATGCGTTTCATTCAAGGGGTTTCGGCCAGACCAGGCGTGCGCTTTAGCCCGCGCTCCTCGAAGTACTCCCACTCCTGGCGGCCGAGCTCGGTCGCGGGCGCGTCGGCATAGACCCACTCGCGCAGGATCCGGTGCCAGTTGCGTTTCGCCCGTAGCTGGCCGAGCACGGCGACCACGCCGATCTCCATCCGCCGTCCCATCAGCTCGTCGGCCGGGATCGACTCGCGCCGCATCAGGTCGAAGTACTCCGAGCGCGGGTCGTTGGTGACCTCGATGATCTTCATCACCAGCTTCGCGTCGATTTCGATCTCGCGGTCCTGGACGTACCAGCCGCCGATCGCCTGCATGTGTTCGAGCAGCCGTTCGGCGTCGAGCTTCGACGGGTTTTTCACGAAGCCGAGCTCGTGCAGGGCCGAGCGGAACGCCTCCGGATCGTCGCGCGAGGCGGCGTCGAAGGCGCGCTGCTCGAGCAGGATCTGCTCGCGGTCGAGTTTCTTCGTCATGCCGAAATCGAGGAAGGCGACCCGCCCGTCGTCCATCAGGATGTAGTTGCCGGGGTGGGGGTCGGCGTTGAACTGCTGCAGGTGGTAGATCGAGCCGAAGCTGCCGCGGAAGACGATCTCGCCGAAGCGGCTGCGCTCCTCGTGCGGCAGTTCTTTGATCGCGTCGAAGCCGATTCCTTCGACCAGCTCGGTGACGAGGACGCGCCGGCGCGAGATCCGGGTCACGACTTCGGGCACGTAGATGAACGGATGGTCGCGGTAGGCGCGGGAGAAAATGCGTTGGTTCTGCGCCTCGTACTCGTAGTCGAGCTCCTCCATCATGCGCTCGCGGATCTCCTCGGCGATCGCCTTCGCGTCGAGGCCCGGCGCGATCGCCTTCGCCAACCGCACGATCGTCCCGGCGTTCCGCAGGTCGGCCTCCATCGCCTCGGCGATCCCCGGGTACTGGATCTTCACCGCGACCTGCCGCCCGTCGAGCAGCTCCGCTTTATGCACCTGGCCGATCGAGGCCGCGGCGAACGCCTCGTGGTCGATCTCGGCGAAGTAGTCGGAGAGCGGTTCGCCGTCGTACTCCTCTTCCAGGACCTTGACGACCTGCTCCCAGGGCATCGCGGGCGCCTCGCTGCGCAGCTTGCCCAGCTGCTCCTGATAGATCTCGCGGTACTCCTCGGGGATGAATTCGGTGTCGATGAACGAGGCGAACTGGCCGAGCTTCATCGCCGCGCCTTTCATCTGGCCCAGCGCGCCGACCATCTTCATCGCCGTTTCCAGGTGGCGCTGCTCGAGCTTCTCCTGCCCGGCCTCGTCGGACCGCGCGACGTTGGCCGCCTTCGTCCCCGCGTAGCGCGCTCCCTGCGTGCCGATAATCGACCCCAACTTGGCCGAGCGGCGGATCCGACCTTTGGGGATCTTCGCTTCTTCAGGCACGGGTAGAGCTTGGCACAAGCGCCGCTGAGCGCCCCGGGAGCAGCTTTGCGCGCCGATTCTCTATCCTGTCGCGTCCGATGGCAGACGCACGCACCACTTTGAAAGTCGATCCGCGCACCGAGTTCGGTTCGCGGACCTCCCGCCGTATGCGCCGCGAGGGGCTCGTCCCCGGCGTCGTCTACTCAGGCGGCTCGGAGGCCACCCACTTCCAGGTCTCCGAACGGGACGTGCGCAGCGTGATCAGCGAGGGCGCCGCGCTGTTCGACCTCTCGGTCGATGGCGGCAAAGCCCGCCCGGTCGTGATCAAGGAACAGCAACTGCATCCGGTCAAAGGGACGCTGCGCCACATCGACCTCCAAGAGGTGAACCTCAAAGAGGCGATCCAGGCCGAGGTGCTGATCGAGCTCGAGGGTGTCGAGGACGCCCCCGGCGTCATCCAGAGCGGTGTCCTCGAGCACGTCACCCGCGAAATCCTCGTGGAAGCGCTGCCGACCGACATCCCGGACAAAATCGTCGTCGACGTCTCCGCGATGGAGATCAACGACACCCTGCAGCTCTCCTCGGTCGAGGTCCCGGACGGCGTCACCTTCGTCGCCGATGACCCTGAGGAGGTCACCATCGCCACCCTCGCACCGCCGCGCGTCGAAGAGGCCGCGCCGGAGGTCGAGCAGGAGACCGAACTCGTCGGCGAGTCCGACGGCGACTCGGGCGACGGCGATGGCGACTCGGGCGGCGACTCCGAGGGCGAGTAGGGCCCTCCGGCCCTCTCGGCCGTGTCCATCTTCAGTCGAGGCAGCGAGGGCGACGGCGGTCGCATCCTGATCGTCGGCCTCGGCAACCCCGGGCCCGAGCACGCCCGCGATCGCCACAACATCGGCTTCGACGTGGCGCGTGAGCTGGCCCGCCGCTGGGACCTCGGCAAGCCGAAGTCCAAGTACAAGGGCGAGCTCTGGGAAGGGCGGACCGGGCCTCCCGGCGATCCCCGGGACGCACGCGTCGCGATCCTCCTGCCGATGACCTACATGAACGCGGTCGGCGATTCGGCCGGCCCGGCCCGCGGCGCCCTCAAGGCACCCCTCGAGCAGACGATCGTCCTCCACGACGAGATCGACATCCCCTTCGGGGAGATCCGCGTCCGCGAGGGGGGAGGCCTGGCCGGCCACAACGGCCTCAAGTCCCTCAAACGCGGCTTCGGCTCCGCCGATTTCTGGCGCATCCGCATCGGCGTCGGCCGCCCCGACTCCACCGACCCCGAGGTCGTCTCCGCCTGGGTCCTCGGCAAGTTCCGCGAGCCCCCCGCCGAGGTCGAAGCCCTGGTCGACGACGCCGCCCGCGAGACCGAACGCCTCGTCGAGCGCCTGAGCAAGCCGGACTGATCCGCCTCCCTGCCGGCGCGGTCGACCCTTCGTCCGCCAAGCAAAGCGCGATCGACTTAACGTCCGGCTACCGGACCTAAGGTCGACCGCGGTAGGCTGGCCCGGACCTTAGGACGACCGCGCTGGGGTTCGAATAAGTTCCGAGCCATGAGCGACACCGCTGAGCCTGCTGCCGTCACCACCTACGAGGTCGCCGAGGATGGCGTCGCGCTGATCCGGCTGAACCGGCCGAGGGCGCGGAACGCGATCGACACGCAGATGCTGAGCGAGCTGCTCGAGCACCTGGCGGTGGCGCGGGGCGACGATGCGGTGCGGGTGCTGGTCTTCTCCTCGACCGACCACATGGGCTTCTCGGCTGGTGCCGACGTCCGCGAGGACCTCGACCACGAGGGTCATGTCGCGCGGATGCAGCAGTTCTCCGACCTCTACGACGCCGTCGTCGCATTCCCCAAGCCGACCGTGGCCGCCTGCCACGGCGACGTGGTCGGCGGTGGGGCCGAGATCGCGATCGCCTGCGACATGCGGGTCGGCGGCGGCAACCTCCGTATGCGCTTCCCCGGCGCCGCGCTCGGCATGCCGGTCGGGCCGGCCCGCCTCGTCACCCTCTGCGGCCTCGCCGCCGCCAAGTACCTGCTGCTCACCTCACGCACGGTCGGCCCCGACGAGGCCCTCCGCCTCAACCTGATCAACCGCGTCGCCCCGGCCGCCGCGACCGAGGAGTCGGCCCTCGCCCTCGCCGCTTCCGTCGCCGCCCACCCGCCCGAGAACGTCGCCCGCCTGAAGCGCATGCTCCACGAGTGGGACGACATCGAGGGCCGCTCCGCCGCCGAGGGCCTCGGCCAGGTCGAGCACGTCCGCAGCCTCGGCTTTCCCGAGTAGACGAACGGCCCCGCATTATTCGCAGACGTGTCCGTACGGGCGAGGTACGTTGCCCGCCGTGCTCGTCCCGAGAAAACTCCGCGTTCGTAGAAACCCCGTCGCCGGCGCGGTGGCGCTCATCGCCGCGCTGATCGCGCTCGCCGCGGTCCCGGCGCTGGCGTCGGCCGCTCCATTCACCGTCGACGGAGCCGGCGACGCGCCGAAGTCGGTCGTCGGACCGAGCTGCATGACCGCCGAAGGCACGTGCACTCTGCGCGCCGCGATCGAAGCGACGAACGCCGATCCGGATCCCGACACGATCTCCTTCGACGGGTCGGTCTTCAACGGCACCGTCGAAATCGAACCGGCGACGCCGCTCCCCGCGATCACCCAACCGGTGAAGCTCGTCGGCGAAGCCCTGGTCGGCAGCTACCGGTCGCCGAGCGTGGGAGTGACCGCGCCCTCCGGCGCCGCCGGGCTCAAAGTCGAATCTGCCGGCGTGACGATCGAAGACTTGGCCTTCGGGGGCGGCAAAGTCGGCGTCGAAGTGGCTTTTGGATCGACCGACTTCACCGCCAAGGGCGACTGGTTCGGCCTCAACCTCGACGGGACGCCGAACGCGATCACGGACGTGGGCCTCCTGCTCGGCCCTGGCGCCGACGGGGCGACGATCGGCGGAGGCACCGAGTCGACCCGCAACGTCTTCACCCACGCCGAACTGGGCATCAGGATCGAAGGTGCCTCCCAGGCCACGATCCTCGGCAACTACATCGGGGTCGGACCGACTGGCGAAGCGGCCGGTCTCGACGACGGCGTACGGATCTTCGACGTCCCGGCCTGGGAAGCGCAAGGAAACGAAATCGGCGGCGAACGCACGAGCGCGGTCGGCACGACCGAATGCGGCGGTGCCTGCAACGTGCTCGCGACCGAATCCGGCGTGGCGATCGACCTCGCCGGCACCTCGTCCCAGCCGCGGATCGCGGCGAGCGGTCCGACCACGATCCTCGGCAACTTCATCGGCCTGGCGCCCGATGGCGTGACGCCGGTCGGGGAAAACATCGTCGGCGTGCAGGCGGCCCCGTCGGTCGGTGGCTGCACCGGTGGGCCCGGGGACGTCACGGTCGGCGGCCCCGGCGCCGCGGAAGCGAACTTCATCGCGGGCGGAGCCGAAGCGATCTACGCCGAAGCGGCCGAAGGCTTCGCCGCGGTCGGCAACGTGATCGGGCTCTCGCCCGACGGCTCCGAAACGCAGTCGCCGGAAGCCATCGGCATCGGCCTCTGCAACGGCAGCGTGACCGACGGCCCGCTCGTCAAAGGCAACGTGATGAGCCTCGGTCCGGATGCGTTCGGCATCGAAACCACCGACGGCAAAGCCACGATCGTCGGAAACTCGATCCGGGGCAGCTTCGCCGGCATCTCCACCCGCGAAACCGGCGGGGGGACGGGGAACCTGATCGCGGGCAACACGATCACCGAACCGGACGTCAACGGGATCGAAATCGCCAGCGACTCGAATGTCGTCACCGGCAACACGATCACCAAGGCCGGGCGTTACGCGATCGCGATCGAAGAAAACGAACACAACCGGATCGGCGGCGACGGCGCCGGCGAAGCGAACACGATCGTCGAAGCCGGGAACTTCCAGTTCGAAGAAGGCGGCGCGATCGTGATCTTCGGCGAAGAATCGAGCCGCAACGAAGTTGCCGCCAACACCGGCTTCGGCAACTTCGGCCCCTTCATCCAGCTGGTTGGCCACGGCAGCAGTGAAATCCCGAACGGGCTCAACCCGCCGACCGTGTCATATCCGTTTCAGTCGCACGCGGTCGGCAGCGCGGAGCCGGGAGCGACCGTCCGGGTCTTCAACAGGGCAAGCGCCGAAGAGGGTTCGCTGGGTGTCCTCCTTGCGGTGGTGGAAGCGCAAGCAACCGGGCGCTGGGAAGCGACCTACGCCAAGCAGCCGGTCGGCACCTTGATCGTCGCGACCCAGACCAGCGCCGCGGGCACGCCGCAGGCGGGAACCTCTGAGATCTCCGCCATGCAGACCGCCCTCCCCGATCCGCCGGAAGAAGAAAAGGAAAAAGGTGGCGGTGAAGGCGGGACCGGCGGAGGCAACTCGGGGGGTGGCTCGACCGGCGCCGGCGGCGGCACGTCGGGGCCTCCGCCGCCACCCGCGATCGCCAAGGTCGCGCCGAAGGTGAAGATCACCTCCGGTCCCAAGAAGTCCTCGACGGCGACCACCGCCAAGTTCAAATTCAAGGTGACCAACGTCGATCGCGCGAAGTTCGAATGCAGGCTCGATGGGGCGAAGTGGGCGGGGTGCAAGTCGCCGAAGACCTACAAGAGACTGAAGGTCGGCAAGCACACCTTCCGGGTGCGGGCAAAGGCGAACGGGCTGACCGGCGGCGTCGTGAAGTACCAGTTCACGATCAGCGTCTGACGCGGGAGGGGACCTGAGTCCCTTGGTGCGAAGGGGCACCGCGCCTAGCTTGGTGGGGTGACCTTCGTCCGGCCTCGCTTCGTCCTGCTCGCAGCACTCTGCGCCGCCCTCCTGGGGCTGGCCATCCCGAGCTGGGCCGCGGCCGCGGAATTCACCGTGGACGGGACCGGCGACGGGGCCAAAGGTGCCGGGGGCATCAACTGTGTCGCGGCGGGCGAATGCACGCTCCGCGCGGCGATCGAAGGCGCGAACGAATCGTCGACCGGTGCCGACACGATCAAATTCGACCCGACTGTCTTCAACGGGGAACCCGCGGACACGATCACGCCGTCCCTGCTGCCGGAAGTCACCACGCCGACGACGATCGACGGGACCGGCTGCAACGCGGGCTCCGCCGTGCCGTGCCTCAGCGGCGCCGGCGTCGAAGGCTTCGCCCTGCTCGTGGTCAAGGCCGAGGAATCGACGGTCGAGCACCTCAGCGTCACGGTTCCCGCCGGCGTGGTCGGGATCCGGGCCATCGGGACGGGCACCGCGAAACCGGGCGTCGCGATCCTCGACAACACCGTCGCCCTCACCAGCACCACCTCGCCGAGCACCGGGATCTCGACGATCGGGACGAACGCCGGCACCGGCAACCTGATCGAAGGCAACAAGATCATCTCCGCGTACGGCTTCAACTACTCGATCTCCCTGCGGAGCGGCCCCAACCGGGTCCTCGGCAACGAACTTCTGGGATCGGGCTGCTGCCAGGCGGGGATCACGATCGATCTGGGCGCCGCCGGCAACCAGATCGGCGGCGACACCGAAGCGTCCGAAAACGTGATCGAAAACTTCGCCGGCGGGGCGATCTGGATGCTGAATTCCCCGACCAACTCCACCCACAACGAAGTGAGGCGCAACCGGGGCGCCAACGGATCCAACTTCATCGTCGGCGCCGCCACGCCGGTGCCGAGCTTCGCCACCGCCGTGCCGTCGAGCGCGAGCGGGACGGCCGAACCGGGCGCCACCGTGCGCGTCTTCCGCTCCGAAGGCGAAGGCGAAATCGCAGGCTTCCTCGGCGAAGCGGTCGCTGACGGCAGCGGCAACTGGAAAGCGGCCTTCACGAAAGTCCCTGTCGGGACCCTCGTCGCCGCCACCCAGACCCTTGCAGGCGCGACCTCGAGCCTGAGCCAGCCGGTCGCCACGATCGTCGGCCCCGAAGAAGAAAAAGCCGAAAAAGAAGCCGCCGAAAAAGCGGCCAGGGAACGGCAGGAAAAAGAAGCCCAGGAACAGCGCGAAAAGGAGGCGAAGGAAAAAGGATCCGGCGGCGGCTCGACCGGCGGCGGCTCCTCAAGTCCCGCACCCGCGCCGACCTCGCCCGCGCCATCCACTCCCGCCCCGGCCAGGCCGACGGTGAAGATCACCGCGGGTCCCAAGAAGTCCTCCACCGCGACCAGCGCCAGGTTCAGGTTCAGGGCCACCCCGGCGGCCGGCGCGAGGTTCGAATGCAGGCTCGACGCCGCGAAGTGGGCGAGGTGCACCTCGCCGAGGACCTACAGGAAGCTCAAGCCGGGCCGGCACACCTTCCACGTGCGGGCGATCGCCGCCGGCCTGACAGGCGCTGTGACGAAGTACCAGTTCACGGTCAAGGGCTGACGCTCGCGGGTTCGTAGAATCGGAGGAGTGGCCGGATCGAGCGATCCGGCCGTCCTGCGTGCCATGAGCCTTCGACCCCTTCTAGATCTAGCCGCCGAGAACGAGCGCGTCCACGCGCTCGCCGGCGAGGTGCTCGCCGCCGCCGACGGTGGCGCGAGCGTCAGCCTGCGCGCGTCCCAGACGCTGCGGCCGCTGCTGTTGGCGGCGCTGTTGGAGGACGACCGCGGGCTGGCGGGTCGCCCCGCGCTGCTGGTCGCCGCCGACGACCGCGCGGCACGCGACCTCGCCGCCGACCTGCGCGCCTTCCTCGCCCCGCGCCGCGTCCGCCTCTATCCCTCGCGCGGGACCGGCTACGCCTCGTCGGTGACGCCGCCGCCGCACCTCGTCGGCCTGCGGATCGACGCCCTCGACGCGCTCTCGCGGGAAGCCGACGCGATCGTCGTCGCCTCCGCCGTGGCTCTCGCCGAGGCGGTCCCGGACGCCTCGCTGCGCCCGGCGGGCTTCGAAATCGCCAAGGGCGACGAGATCGACCTCGGCGCAGTCGCCGAGGACCTCGTCGCGGCGGGCTACGAACGCGTCGAGCAGGTCGAGGAACGCGGCCAGTTCGCCGTCCGCGGCGGCATCCTCGACGTCTACCCGGCGACCGAGGAACGCGCGGTGCGGGTGGAGCTCTTCGGCGACGAGGTCGAGTCGATGCGTTGGTTCTCGACCTTCACGCAGCGCAGCCTCGGCGAGGCCGAGGTGGTGGAGCTGGCGCCGGCCGCGGAGCTCGATGCCGACCATCGTGAGCTCGCCGCCCTGGCCGCGCTCGAGGCCGCCGAAGGGGAGCCGGGCGCCACCGATCTCGGCGAGCTCCTGCCGCTGGACCAGTTCCAGGCCCCGCTCGACCTCGTCCCGGCCAACGCCGCCGTCGTCCTCGCCGCCCCCGAGGACGTCGAGCCCGCCCTGCGCGACGTCTGGGAGGACGCGACGACCTCGATGAAGGACGAGGACGCGCGCCGCCTCTACGTCGACGTCGCCGGACCGCTGAACGAGCGCGCCGCCCTGTCCCTGACCGCGGTCGGCGAGGACGACCACGACGCCTTCCGCGCCTCCCGCGCCGAGAGCCCCGCCCGCTCGATCAAAGAGGCCGAGTCGGAGCTGGAGAAACTGGTCCGCTCCGGCTACCGGACCGTGATCGCCTTCGACTCGATGGGGGAGGCGGAGCGCGCCCGCTACGGGCTCGACCGGCTCGACGCGAAGATCCTCGAGGGCGGCCGGCTCTCGCCCGACCCGGGCCTCTCCTTCGCCGAGGCGCGCCTGCGCGAGGGCTTCGTCGCGCCGGAGCTGAAACTCGCCGTCTATCCGTTCCGCCGCCTCGTCCACCGGCGCCGCCGCGCCGAGGAGACGCCCGCGACCGGCGGCGGCCGCGGCCGCCTCGCCTTCTCCGAGCTGCGGGTCGGGGACTACGTCGTCCACGAGGATCACGGCGTCGCCCGCTTCGCCGGCTTCGAGACGCGTGAGATCGGCGGCGTCACCAGGGACTACCTCTACCTCGAATACAAGGGCGAGGACCGGGTCTACGTCCCGACCGAACAGCTGGAGAAACTGAGCCGGTACCTCGGCGCGGGCGGCGAACCGACGCTCTCGGCCCTCGGCGGCAAACGCTGGCAGAACCTCAAGGCGCGGGCGCGCAAAGCCGCGGGTGCGCTGGCGGGCGAACTCCTCAACCTCTACGCCGAGCGCAAATCGCGCAAGGGCCACGCCTACGCCCCTGACGGCGAGTGGCAGATCGAGTTGGAGTCGAACTTCCCTTACCGCGAGACCGCCGACCAGATCGAGGCGATCGAAGCCGTCAAGGGCGACATGGAATCGGAGCGCCCGATGGACCGCCTGGTCTGCGGCGACGTCGGCTTCGGCAAGACCGAGGTGGCGCTGCGCGCGGCGGTGAAGGCCGCCGCCGACGGCCTCCAGGTGATGATGCTGGTGCCGACCACGATCCTCGCCCAGCAGCACTGGGGCACCTTCAAAGAGCGCCTCGCCGACCTGCCGTTCCGGGTCGAGGGCATCTCCCGCCTGCGTCCCGCCGCCGAGACCAAAGCCGTCCTCCGCGAGTTCGAGGAGGGCAAGGTCGACATCCTGATCGGCACCCACCGCCTGCTCTCGCGCGACGTCCGCGCGAAAGAACTCGGCCTGGTGATCGTCGACGAGGAGCAGCGCTTCGGCGTCAAACAGAAGGAGCTGCTGCGCCAGATCAAACTGAAAGTCGACGTCTTGGCGATGTCGGCGACGCCGATCCCGCGCACCCTGCAGATGAGCCTCGCGGGCCTGCGTGACATCTCGGTGATCGAGACGCCGCCCGAGGGCCGCCGCCCGGTCCGCACCTACGTCGGCCCCTACGACGAGGCGCTGGTGAAAAAGGCGCTCTCGCGGGAGATCGAGCGCGGCGGCCAGGCGTTCGTCCTTCACAACCGGATCGACTCTCTCTTCGAGGTCGCCGAGCGCCTCCGCGGCCTCGTCCCCGGCGCCCGCTTCCTGGAAGCGCACGGGCAGATGGACGAGCACACGCTGGAGGAGACGATGCTCTCCTTCCTGCGCGGCGACGCCGACGTGCTGGTGACGACGACGATCATCGAGTCCGGCCTCGACATCCCGACCGCGAACACGCTGATCGTCGAGCGCGCCGACCAGCTCGGGCTGAGCCAGGCCTACCAGATCCGGGGACGGGTCGGGCGCTCCAAGGAGAGCTCCTACGCCTACATGCTCTACCCGAGCGCCGAGGCGCTGACCGAGGACGCGGCGGCGCGCCTCTCCACGCTCGCCGACCACACCGAGCTCGGCTCCGGCTTCCGCATCGCGATGCGGGACCTCGATATCCGCGGCGCCGGCAACCTGCTCGGCGACGAGCAGTCCGGGCACGTCGCCGCGGTCGGCTTCGAGCTCTACTGCCAGATGATCGACGAGGCGGTCGCCGAGGCCGCCGGTGACGATGTCGATCGCGAGGAGGTGGCGGAGCCGGTCCGCCTCGATGTGCCGGTCGACGCCTACCTGCCCGCCACCTTCGTGCCCTTCGAGGCGGCGAAGATCGACATCCACCGCCGCATCGTCGCGGCGCGCGAGCCGGGCCAGCTGCGCGCGATCCGTGACGAGCTCGACGACCGCTTCGGCCAGCTCCCGCCGCAGGCGGAGAACCTGCTCAAACTCCAGCGCGCCCGCATCGAACTGGGCCTGGCCGGCGCCCGCGCGGTCGAGTTCCGCGGCGGCAAACTCACCGTCACCGGCGTCGAGCTCGACTCGACCGGCTCCGGCGTCCTCTCCGAACAGGTCGAGGGTGCCCTCTACGAATGGCGCGAGAAAGCCGCGTCGCTGCGGGTCCCGGGCGATCCGGATGAAAGGCTTGAGGCGGTTCTGGCGCTAGCGGTGGCGCTGCGCGACGCCAAGCGCGCCGCGGAGCCCGCAGCGGCCTGAGGCAGGAAGACGCGACGAAGCGTGGAGAAGGACACGGAACCGCACGAAGTCACGCTTCCGCGCGCCTTCTGCCTCAGGCCCACGGACGCTCGCTGAGTTGAGCGCGCTATAGACCCCCTAACTCAGCGAGCGTCGGATCGGGCGTTGTGGAAGACGCACGAAAGCGGAGGAACCATCACGAGACACGCGCGAGAAGTCACCGAACCGTGACGCTCCCGCCGTGCTTTGCCGCAACCCCTCCGGGCGCCAGCTTTCCCTTCGCCGCGGACCGAGGCGACAACCGGCGATTCCTGCCAACCCACGCCCTCGCCGCACTCTTTAGGCCCCGTTGAATCCCTTTTCACTATGCTGCCCGCTCGGTGGGAGCCAAATCGGGGCGAAATAAACGGGGCGGCAGGGGCGGCCCCAAAAAATCGGGTGCGCCGCAAGCCAAAGCGAGCGGTGGCTCGAGTCGCGCGCAGCGCGTCGGCCTTGTGCTGTTCGCGGTCGTCTTCGTCGCCCTCTTCGTGGTCTTCGCGGTGGCCGAGGGGCTCGGCTCGCCGAGCGTCCCCTCCGGCGACATCGCCTTGATCAGCAGCGCTCCGGCGAAGTACGAACACATCTCCGAAGCCGACTACAAGAAGTCGCTCGAACAGCAGGAAACGCAGGCCCAGCTGAAAAAACCGCCGAAAGCCGGTTCCAAAAAAGCTGAAGAACTTCACACTGCGGCGATCGGCGAACTTCTGAACAGCGCCTGGATCTTCGGCGAGGCGGAAGAACTGGGGATCAAAGTGACCCAGAAAGAAGTCGAAACCGAACTCGCCAAAGTCAAAAAAGAAAGCTTCAAAACCGAAAAAGCCTTCCAGGAATTCCTCAAGGAATCCCACTTCACCCCGGAAGACGTGAACGAGCGTCTGGAACTCCAGATCCTCTCCACGAAAATCCAGGAAAAGATCACCGGTGAAACGCCGCCGCTGACCGAAGCGGAACTCGAAAGCTATTACGAGGCCGAAAAGGCGAAACAGTTCACGAAACCGCCGACCCGCGACGTCCGCGTCGTCGTGAACGAAAACAAAAAAGAAGTCGAAGAAGCGCAGAAAGCCCTGGAAGCCGACAACTCGGCCGCCAGCTGGAAAAAAGTCACGAAAAAATATTCGCCGACGACCGCTGCGCAGGGCGGGCTCCAGAAAGAAATCTCCGAAGAATTCCTTCAGGAACCGCTGAAAAAAGACATCTTCAAATCGGAGACCGGCGAACTCATCGGTCCCGTCAAGCAGGCGAAAAGCTGGCTGCTGCTTGAAGTCGTGACCGATCACCCGGAAAAAGTGCAGACGTTCCCCGAAGTCAAAGCCACGATCGAACAGACCCTGGCCGGCGAACGGGAACAGAAGTACTTCTCCGAATGGGTCGCCGAGGACTTCCAGGGGAAGTGGACCGGCCGCACCCACTGCGCCTCCGGCTTCACGATCGAACAGTGCGCCAACTACAAGGGCACCGGGCATCCCGCCGGCGCCTCTGAAGCCTGCTACGAAGCCAATCCGAAAGTACCCGCCAAAGAATGCCCGGCGCCGGTGGTCCAGAACCAGCCGGCGCTGCCCGGCTCGGTGAACGCGAAAACCCCGGAAGGCGAACGCAAAGTGCAGCGTCCGCGTCCTGAAGAAGTCAGCAAAGCCAAAGGCAAAAAAGCCGCTGCTGAAGGAGCTGCCGGAGCGGAAGGCGCCCCCGGCGCCGCCGAAGGCGCGGAAGGCTCGGCCGAATCCGAAGCCGCCCAGAAAGCGGTTGAAGAAGCGGCCGCCAAAGCAGCCGAAGAAGCTGCCTCCAAAGGCGCTTCCGAAGGCAAATCCAAAGGCGAATAACGCCCGGCCGGGCGGACCGCGCCGACCCGTCACGGGCGAATAGGATCGCTGCCCTATGAGCACGATCTCCAGCATCCACGCCCGTCAGATCATCGATTCGCGCGGTAACCCGACCGTCGAGGTCGAGGTCGCGTTGGAGTCCGGGGCGCGCGGCATGGCCGCCGTCCCCTCGGGCGCCTCGACCGGCGAGTTCGAGGCGGTGGAGCTGCGCGACGGTGGCTCCGAGTGGGTCGGCAAGGGCGTCACCAAGGCGGTCGCCAACGTCAACGGCGAGATCGCGAAGGCGCTGACCGGGGCCCGCGCCGCCGAGCAGGGCGCTCTGGACCAGACGATGATCGAGCTCGACGGCACCCCGAACAAGGGCCGCCTCGGCGCCAACGCCATCCTCGGCGTCTCCCTGGCTGCCGCCAAGGCCGCCGCGGCCGACTCGCAGCAGCCGCTCTACCGCTACCTGGCCGAGCTCTACGGCGGCGGCGAGCCGCGCGTCCTGCCGGTGCCTATGATGAACGTGCTGAACGGCGGCGCCCACGCCGACAACTCGGTCGACTTCCAGGAGTTCATGGTCGTCCCCGCCGGCGCCTCCAGCTTCTCCGAGTGCCTGCGCACCGGGGCCGAGGTCTTCCACGCGCTGAAGAAGAGCCTCGGCGCGCGCGGCCTCGCCACCGCGGTCGGCGACGAGGGCGGCTTCGCCCCCAACCTCGAGTCCAACGAGGCGGCCCTGCAGGCCGTCCTGGAGGGCGTCGAGGCGGCCGGCTACGAGCCCGGCTCCGACGTCTTCATCGCCCTCGATCCGGCCACCAGCGAGATCTTCGAGGGTGGCAACTACGTGCTCGAGCACGAGGGCCGCACGCTCTCGCCGCAGGAGATGGCCGAGTACTGGGCGGCGCTCGCCGCCAAGTATCCGATCGTCTCGATCGAGGACGGCATGGACGAGGAGGACTGGGACGGCTGGAAGGCCCTCACCGACGCGATCGGCGCGAAGGTCCAGCTCGTCGGCGACGACCTCTTCGTCACCAACCCGGAGCGCCTGCGCCGCGGCATCGAGCTCGGCGTCGGCAACTCGATCCTGGTCAAGGTGAACCAGATCGGCACGCTCACCGAGACGCTCGAGGCGATCCGCATCGCCCGCGACGCCGGCTACACCGCGGTCATCTCGCACCGCTCGGGGGAGACCGAGGACACGACGATCGCCGACCTCGCCGTCGCCACCGGCGCCGGCCAGATCAAGACCGGCGCGCCCTCGCGCTCCGATCGCGTCGCCAAGTACAACCGGCTGCTGCGGATCGAGGAGGAGCTCGGCGGCGCGGCCGAGTTCCCCGGCCTGAACGCCTTCATTCAACGGCGTTCATAGGCCGCCCGGAGCGGCGATTAATGAAGGAGAAGCTCTGCCGGCAGCGTAGCTGCGGGCATGGCTTCGAACCGTCGTCCCCCGAAAAGGCGCCCCGCTGCACGTCGTCCCGGCGCCCGCCGCTCCGCCAGTCGCATCAAATGGGACCGGGTCGGCCGCATCGCGTTGGTGCTGGTCCTCTTCGCCGTCGCCTACAGCTACCTCAACCCGGCGATCGACCTCTTCAAGACCTACCAGTCGACCACCGCGGCGAAGGCCGAATTCCACGAGCTGCTGCGCGAAAACAAGCGCCTCCACAAGGCGGTGCAGACGGCCGACAAGCCGGCCGTGGTCGAGAGCACCGCGCGCAAGCAGGGGATGATCGCCGAGGGCGAAACCCCGTTCGTGCTCCACGGCCTGAACTGAGGGCCCATGCCTAGCTTCGGCTCCTACCTCCTGGGGGCCGCCCAGCTCGCCGTCCTCGCCGCTACGACGGGGTACGCGGCCTGGATGCTGCGGGCGCGCCTGCTGCCGGGGTGGAGGGGCGCTCCGGCGCGGCTGGTCGAGGTGACCCTCGCGGTCGGCCTCCTGACCGTGGTCAGCGAGATCCTCGGCACCTTCGGCCTCCTCTACGCGGGCGCGCTGATCCTGGCGATGGCGCTGGTGGCCTTCGCCTCGCGCCAGGTCGCGCTGAGGCAGGGAGGCGGCCAGACCGCGCGCGGCGTCGACCCCGGCGTCCTCGCCTCGCTGGTGGCGATCGCGGTGATCGCGATCGTCGTCTTCGACTGGGCGGTGACGGCGAAGCACGCGCTCGACTCGGGCATCTTCAACTTCGACTCGCTCTGGTACCACATGCCGTTCTCGGCGGACATGGCCCAGTCGCACTCGACGACCGGGATGCACCACATCGAAACGGTGTTCGTCAACTGGTTCTACCCGCAGAACTCCGAGCTCCTGCACGCGATCGGGATCCTCGAGGTCGGCCGGGACACCCTCAGCCTCTTCATCAACTTCGGCTGGCTCGCGGTCGCCTTCCTCGCCGCCTATTGCGTGGGACGGCCCTACGGGCGCGGGATCCCGACGACGATCATCGCCGCGATCCTGATCGGCTGCCACACCTTGGTAGTGCGCGAGCCCGGGGCGGCGAAGAACGACCTGATGGCCGCCGCGCTCCTCCTCGCCGGCATCGCGATCCTGATCGAGGCCTGGAACGCTCAGCCCGAGGAGCGACGCTCGCTCTACGGCTGGCCGCTCGCCGCCGCCGGGCTCGCGGTCGGCCTCGCCGCCGGGACGCGGCTCACCGTCTTCGCCTTCGCCGCCGCGCTCAGCGTCGTCGTGGTCGTCCTCGCGCCGTCCGGCAAGCGCTGGGGGGCGGCGGGGTGGTGGTTCGTCTCCGGCCTCGTCGGCGGCGGCTACTGGTACCTGCGCAACCTGATCGTCGCCGGCAGCCCGATCCCCGAGGTGACGAAGCTCGGCCCGATCTCCCCGCCGCACCCCGAGCGCCTGCAGGAAGGCCGTCCCGGCTTCAGCATCGCCCACTACCTCACCGACACCGGCGTCTGGCGCCATTACTTCGCGCCCGGGGTGCACGACGCCTTCGGCGCCCTCTGGCCGCTGCTCATGGTCGGCGCCGTCGCGGCCTGCCTCTTCGCGATCTTCTCCGGTCGCGACAGGCTGATCCGCTGGCTCGGCGGCTGCGCCCTCTTCGGCCTCGTCGCCTACCTCTTCACGCCGCTCGGCGCGGCCGGGCTGGAGGGCGCGCCGGTCGGCTTCGCGATCAACATCCGTTACGTCATCCCGGCGCTGCTGGCGGCGCTGGTGCTGCTGCCGCTGCCGCACTTCCTCGACGGCGAGAAGCGCCAGTGGGGCCTGATCGGGGTGCTCGTGCTGGTCTACCTGATCACCGACCGCCCCGACGACGGCCTCCACGACAAGGCCCGCCTCTTCGCGATCGCCTTCGTGATCGTCCTCGTCGCCGTCCCGACGCTGATCTGGCTCGCCCGTCGCGACGGGCTGCCGGGGCGCCTGGTCGCCGCCTCGCTGGCGGCGCTCGTGGTGGCGGCGGTGGCGCTCGGCTACCCGGTCCAGCGCCACTACCTGAACCATCGCTTCGCCAACCTCAGCGCCGACACCTCGGTCCCTGGAATGGACCTCGACGACCCCTACCGTTGGGCGCGCGGCATCGAAGACTCGCGGATCGGCCTGGCGGGCACCACCGCCGGGTTCGCGGGCTACGGCTTCTACGGGCCCGACCTCTCCAACAAGGTCATCTACCTCGGCGAAGGTGGCCCGCACGGCGCCTTCAACGCGATCCCCACCTGTGAAGGCTTCCGCAAAGCGGTCAACGCCGCCGAACTCGACTACCTCGTCACCTCGCCCTTCCTCAACTTCATCCACCCCGACAAGCCGGTCCCCTCACCCGAGGCGCGCTGGCTGAAGGGCGCCGGCGGCGCGAAGCCCTACTTCAACGAAGGCCCGGTGACCGTCTGGAAAGTCACCGGCCCGCTGAAGACGACCTGCGCCAAGGCCAACGCCCCGCTCCGGGAAATCCCGCAGACGCCGGGCACCTAGCGGCCGCGGCCACGGCTCGTGGCGACCTCGCAGGCCTCCTCGGCGCCGACGAAGGGCGCCAGGGTGAAGTAGGTGAGGAAGGGGGAGAGGCGCGGGAGATCGGCCGCCTTGCCTTTGTGGATCGCGTCGAAGAAGACGCCGAGGATCGCGCCGATCGTCGCCTCGAGGACCAGCGGGGAGACCTCGACGTCGCCATGCTCGGCGGCCGGGCGCAGGAGGCTGCCGACGATGTGGCGCCCGGTCGCGTCGCGCTCGCGGATCGCCTCCGGCCCGGCAGCGTAGACGTCGACCATCCGCAGCGCGGCGAAGTCCGGCTCGGCGGCGAAGAAGCCGCAGATTTCTTCGAAGCCGACCCGCACCGCGACGCGCCAGTCGTCGATCCGCCTCACCGTCGGCATCACCGCGGCGATGAGCTGGGCGCCGCTCGAGTCGAGCGCCGCCGCCAGCGCGTCGCTCTTGCCGTCGAAGTATTCGTAGAAGGTGGTCTGGGAGATCGAGGCGGCCGCGGCGACGTCGGCGATCGTCGTCGCCGGGTAGCCCTTGCTCGCGACCGCGGCGGCGAACCCGCGGATGATCCGCTGTTCGGGGCTGTAGGAGGCGAACGGCGGGGCGGGGGTGACCGGCTTGGCGACGATCAGGCGGCCGGGCCGGCGCAGGGGCCGCGGCGGCGGCGGGAAGGTCATCGCCCAGTCCCAGAGCTGTGGGACCAGCCCCGGCAGCTCCTCCTCGCGGCGGGCGAGCAGGCGCTCGTAGATCACCTGGTAGATCCCGGCGACGACCCCTCGCACGAGCTGTCGCGGCACCCCGGCGCGCCCCGGCATCTCCTCGGCGGCCTGGTGGGCGAGCACGACGATCCGGTCGAACGCTCGGCGCACCGGCTCCATCGCCAGCTCACCGGCCGCGTAGGACTCGACCAAGCACGTCCGCGCCGCCGCGGGCTGGGCGACGACCACGCGGACGAAGGCCGCCAGCGCGGCGCGGGAGCGCTCCTCCGCGCCGCCGTCGCCCCGCAGCTCCGCGGTGACCGCCCCGACGGCGCCCGCGACGATCTCCTCGGTGGCCGCGCGGAAGCAGTCGGACTTATCGTCGAACTGCTCGTAGAAGGTCGCGCGAGAGACACCGGAAGTGCGCAGAAGGTCCTCGACCGAGGTCGCCTCGTAGCCCTTTCGTACGCAGTTGGCGACGAGCGCGGCGAAGAGCCGCTCCCGCTGCTCGCGGCGGGCCGCCTCGCGATTGCCGCTACGGCCGGGTGGCAATCGCCGGTCCCGAAGCGTGTCCGCGTCCCCCCAAGGAGTGACCAGCATCCACCGACAATAGAACGGATTTCTTAACGGGTACAGTCGGATAAATGACTTATCCACTCGCCAACGCGCTGTACCAGTGGGAGGAGGGCGCCCGGGAGCTGGCGGCGATCGACGATCCGCGGCAGCGACGCCTCGCCGACCGCGTGGTGAACGCGATCCGGGTCGAGCTGCGCCGCCGGATCGGCCCGACCTTCAGCGCCGACGAACTTGCCGACCTCTACGGCGAAGGGACCGACTGGGCCCAGCAGATCGCGATCGAAGTCGCCCCCGGGGCCGCGGACGACGCCCACATCCTCGCCGACGCCGCCTTCTGGATCTACCTGCGCGGCGCAGGCGACTACGCCGGCGGCCGCAGCCTGGCGTAGCGGCAGAGCGCGCCCGAGGGCGCGCCTGGCCTAACTAATCCTCTGAATCGTCGTCGGAGTCGTCGTCGCCGTCGTCGGTGGCGCCGGCGCGGCGGATGACGATCTGGTCGGACTCGATCCGGACGGTGACGTCGCGGTTACCGGCCCAGTGCTCGGCGTAGACGGGGTTGTCTTTGACCGAGGCGTCGAGCCAGAGGCCGTAGCCCTCGTCTTCGCCGTGGTCGAAGGTCGCCTCGTACTCCTTGCGGCGACCGCGGCCTCCGCGGCGACCGCGGCGGCGACGTTTGCGCGGGCGGCCGGCGCCCTCGCCGTCACCGTCCCCATCGTCGTCTCCGTCGCCCTCCTCCTCGGACTCGGCCTCCTCGGCCTCCTCCTCGGCGGTGGCGGCTTCGATCTCCGCTTCGATCTCGTCGCGCAGGTCGATGTCGTTCGAGCCCGCATTCTCGTCGTCCGGCGAAAGTTCGTACTGCTTGCGGAACTCGCGCAGCTCGGTCGCCGAGATTTCGAGTTGGTGGGCGATCCAGGCGTCCGTGCGTCCCTGATGGACCCAGGCGCGGATCTGATTCAGCTGTGGCTTCAAAGAGCGTCGTGGCATTGGCGCCGAACTCTATTGAAAGCGACGGTGGAAGCGTCCCGTGGGCGTACCGGGAGCTAGGAGATGAGCATGGCGAGCGCCTCGAACATGGCGACCGCGACGACCACGACGGTCACCGTGAGGCAGATCGCCAGCACGCTGAAGCGGACCGAGCCGTGGTGCTGGGAGCGTTCGACGCGGCGGGCGCGGGAACGGTTGGCGGCACGCTGGCGGAGCTGTTCGCGGCGGCGGCGCTCGAGCGAGGTCTCCTGTTCGAAGGCCGACTCGAACTGCGTGATGCTTTGTTTCATCTTCATAACGGGGAGCCCCGAAGGGCCGCGAGGACCGTAGCAAAGGATCTTGCAAAGCTCACGGTTCGCTCACAAGGAACCGATGGGCGAAGTGGCTCAACACGCATTCCAAAGCCCTTTCCCGGCCTTCGCGGCTTTTTGCGCAATTAGTTCGAACCTATGCGCAAAACGGTCGTTTGGATGGAAAGTGAGTACGCGGGCGAGTCCCCGGCCCAGCAGTTCGGCCTCCAGGAAGCGGCGTTCGATCCAGACGTAGGCGAGCAGTCTGCCGTAGTAGTCGCGGGGTTCGACGCCGGTCAGCAGCCGGACCCGCCGGCCTTCGACCCGCCGGTGCTCGAAATGGGACGCCTGGGGCCCGAAGCACTGGACCGGCGTGTCGGGCTTCACCGTCTCCGGCGTGTCGACGCCGATCAGGCGGACGGTCTCGGTGGGCCCGCCGTCGATCGCGACTTCGAGCGTGTCGCCGTCGACGGCGCGCACCACGCGTCCGGTCAAGTGCTCGGACCCGCCGGGGCCATCGGCGCTGCCGCGGTCCCAGGGCCGCAGGAGGATCGCCGCGGCGATCAACAGCACGGCGATGCTCCCGCGTCCCTTCACCCCCGCCCAAGGGCGGACGGGGGCGGAATCACCCCCCTCTCAAGGAGGAGGAAGCCGCAATTACGGCGTGCGGCGCACGTTCGCGAGCAGGCTCTCCTTGATCTGCTCGACGATCTCCAGCGCCTCGCTCTTCTCGCGCTGCCAGACGTTGCGGCCGAAGATGACGCCGCTGCCGCCGGCCTCCATCACCTCGCGGGTGTTGCGCAGCACGACCTCGTCATCGGCCTTGGAGCCACCGGAGAGGACGACGAGCGCGCGACCGGCGGACTCGACGCACTGGCGGATCGCCTCCTGCTGATCGACCTGCATCTCGTTGTAGGGCGCCGGGGCGTCCTTGTCCTTGTCGGCGTCGATCTGCGGCATGTTGAGCTTGACGATGTCGGCACCCATCTCCATCGCCATCCGGGCCGCGTAATCGATCGCGTAGAAGGAGTTCTGGCCGCCCTTCGCCTCGACCGCTTCGCCGCGCGGGTAGGACCAGACGACCAGCGGCATGCCGAAGCGGTCGCATTCCTCGCGGACGCCGCGCAGCTGGGCGAGGTCCTCGTCCTGGCGCGGGGAGCCGACGTAGAGCGTGTAGCCGATCGCGTCGGCACCGAGGCGGACGCCGTCCTCGACGCTGGCGTTGCAGGAGGAGAAGGCCTTCGAGCCGGAGGGGATGTCGGTCTTGCCGTTGACCTTGAGGATCAGCGGCACGCGGCCCGCGTAGTCGGGGTAGTACTTCTCGGCCATGCCGATCTGGCAGGCGAGAGCCGAATACCCGGCCTCGGCGGCGAGGCTGAACTGGTAGTCGGGATCCTTCGAGGCGGGGTTCGGGAAGAAGTCGCGCGGACCGTGCTCGATGCCCTGGTCGATCGGCAGCAGCATCAGGGTGCCGTTACCTGGACCGAACTCATACAGAAGGCGGTAAAGACGGGCGCGTTTTCCGGCCGGAAGCGTCGCGAGCAGCGATTTCTGCTCGGTCAGGCTCTTCAACTCCACTGTGATTCCTCCTCGAATAAGGGTGGAGGGCCAGTATGGCAGCGGAATCGACCTCTCGGAGCTTGGCCGGCGGGTATCCTCGGATGAGCCCATGAGTGAGACCGAGCTCAGCGTCATCTGCAAGAACTGCGGTTCGGAGGTCAGTCCGTATGTGACGGAGTGCCCGTATTGCGGAGCCCGGCTGCGCAAGCGCGCGCCGAAGTTGGAGCGCAAAGGCGACCAGTTCGAGGCCCAGCGGCCGAAGCGGCGCCGCAGTCGACTGCGGGTCCCGCGCCCCAGCCGCTCCGGCGGTCCGCGGCGCTCGGTCAGCTTCGCCCGCTCCGACACCTTCCGCCCCTACGCGACGCTTGCCGTGATCCTCGGCTCGGCGCTGCTGCTGCTGATCCAGAAGGCGACCGGCAACCCGCTGTCGACCTACGGCGGGCTGATCGTCCCGATCGGGGACGAGTGGTGGCGCTACCTGACCGCCCCCTTCGCCTACGTCGACGTCGGCTACCTCTTCGTCGTCGCGGTCGGGCTCGCGATCTTCGGGACCGGGGTGGAGCGGCGGCTCGGCACGGCGCCGACGGCGCTGCTGCTGCTGGCCTGCGGCTCGCTCGGGGTCCTGGCCGCGGGCGGGATCGCCGGTGCCGGGGACGACTTCACGGTGATCGCGGGCGGCAACGGGATGGCGCTCGGTGCCGTCACGGCCTGGTTCGCGATCCGCCGCGCCGAATCGCACGGCCGGATCGACGAAGAGCTCGACGTGATCGGGGTGGCGGTCGCCGCCGCGGTGCTGATCGCGCTGCCGCTCTTCGCCCCGACCGCGAACTTCTTCGCCTGCCTCGTCGGCGGCGCGGTCGGCGCCCTCGCCGGCGTCGCCGCGACGACGCTTCACCACAAGGAATAGATGCCGGACGAAGAGCAGCTCGAAGCCGCGATCGAGCGGCTGATGGAGCCCGAGCGCTTCGCCGAGGCGGAGCGGATCGTCGCCCAGGCCGCGCCGCAGCTGCAGAAGGTGCTGGCCGCGGCCCTCGCCGAGGGCGGCTGGTTCGGCGAGCCGCACGACAACGAGACCCTGCGCGCCGCCACCGTGCCCGACCCGGACGAGCGGCTCACCGCCGTCCGCGGCCTGCTCGCCGAGGAGGCCCGCATGGGGATGATGGTTGGCGTTGCCGTCGGCTGGGCATTGAACGAGGAGCTTCGCAACGACCCCGAGCGCGACGAACCGCGCCGGCCCGACCCAGAGGGAGACACCTGAGATGGAGATCAAGTTCCACGGCCAGTCCTGCTTCGAGATCACCGAGGGCGACACCGTCGTCCTCACCGACCCGTTCCTGAAGCCGAACAACCCGGTCGCCGTCGCCACCGCCGACGACGTGAACCCGACCGTGATCGCGGTCAGCCACGGCCACGCCGACCACATCGCCGACCTGGTGCCGGTCGCCAAGCGGACCGGGGCCGAGTGCGTCGCGCTGGTCGAGGTCGCCGGCTGGATCGGCGAGCAGGGCGTCGAGAACGTCAAGGACCCGAACTTCGGCGGCACCGTCACCTACGACTGGGGCTGGATCAAGTTCGTGCCCGCCTGGCACACCAACACCCTGCCCGACGGCACCGTGGTCGGCAACCCGGCGGGCATGCTGATCAACATCGGCGGCAAGACGATCTACCACGCCGGCGACACCTGCCTCTTCGGCGACATGAAGCTGATCGCCGAACGCAACCCCGTCGACATCCTGCTCCTCCCGATCGGCGGCCATTACACGATGGACCGCCACGACGCCGTGGTCGCCGCCCAGTTCGTCGGCGCCGACACCGTGATCCCGATGCACTTCAACACCTTCCCCCCGATCGAGACGGATGCCGGTGCGTTCAAGGCCGATGTTGAGGGTGCGGGTGCCGGCACGGTCGTGGTGCTCGAGCCGGGGGAGTCGCACTCGGCGTAGCGGGAATGCGGAGGGGCGTCCCGGCGGTCAGTCGCGGCCGTCGGGCCGCTCGAAGAACATCATCGTCGCGGTCGCCGGGAACGACTCGCTTGCCGGGTTGAGCTCCTTCCTGATCGACGCGCGACCGCTGATCAGCAGCATCTTTTCGTACATTCGACCGAAGAGCTCGTCGAGTTCGTCGAACCCCTTTTCGTCCATGTCATCGAAGGGAAGGCGCATCAGCCACCGGTTGAGTCGATTGTCGAACGTCCCCGCGTCGACCGATCGGGCCACGTCGGTCACATGGAGCTGGAGGGTGTGGCGGGTAAGGAGCTCTCGCTCCTCGTCGGTCATCTTCGACCACTCCTCTTTGTCCACGAAGGGTCGCTGCGTCGCTCTGTAGAAGTGCTCCACCGCTCCACGGACCTGGCGCTCGTCGACGAGCTCCACGTGCCCGATCTCGACCAATTTGCCCACGTGGTACCCGACGTGGCTCACGTCTTTCCGGATCTCGTGGGCGATTTCGATCGGGCTGGCAACCCGTTCGGCGAGGATGCAGAACGCCTTCACCCGGGTTGGGTGGGCCAGCAGGGCATGGAGCGTCGACTCGAATTTCCGACGTTTCTTCCCGCCTGCCTCCGCTGCGTCTATTCCTTGCTTCAAGTCTCGCTCCGAATCGTTTCCGTGAAGGCGCTGAAGCGTAATACAGATCCTGATCAATAGGTCGAATTTAATGCCGCAATCGGTTCGTCCGGTCCACCCTGTTGAGTCGTGTCGAAGCGTGTTCACGGCCCGACGGGAGGGGGTGAAGCATGGCGCAGGAGAAGCAGGTGACGCCGGTCGCGGCGATCAAGATGACCGCGGTGGCGGAAGTCGCCCCGCCGACTTGGCAAACCACGAAGCCGGTCTAGGCTCAGCTCTATCCCCGAGCGCTCCGGCATTGGATGGGCCGCTGCCCTCGGGGCTTCGATCGCAGCGGCGCCGGGCATCAGAGTCATCCGCTGACGCCCGGCGCAACTGAGCGCCGCCGATCGCCCGGGAGGGATCGCGGACGGGCGCACGGATAACTGGCCACCCAGCCAGTCCGGTGTTACGTTCGTCCCTTGGCCACGATCCAAGGGAGGAACGATGGAGGCTAAGGAGGCTGGTGGGATCCGGTCGCGGACGCAACGGGCGGATTATCAGGCGACCGCGGATCCGGCTTTGAACGAGGCGGCGGATCGGACCGCCGACATCAAGCTGCTCGGCTATGGGGAGCTGTATGACCTCTGGGAGCGGCAGCAGTGGCAGACCCAGGAGCTGGACTTCAGCCAGGACCGGGAGGACTGGCACGAGCGCATTCCGGAGGAGGAGCGGTTTCAGCGCATGTATGGGCTGTCGTCGTTCTTCATCGGGGAGCAGAAGGTGGCGGAGGAGCTCGGGCCGATCATGCGGGCGGCGCCGACCGAGGATCAGAAAGTGTTCCTCTGCACGCAGATCGCCGACGAGGCGCGGCACGTGCGCTTCTTCGAGCGCTTCTATCGCGAGGTCGGCGTGCTCGAGGCAGACGGCCTCGGCGAGATGCTGACCGAGACCTCCGCGCATCTGAACCAGAACTTCGGCGAACTCTTCGACGACATGCTCGGCGCCCGGACTGAGCGGCTGTCCCGCGAACCGGAGGACACCGAGGTCATGGTCGAGGCGGTGACGCTCTACCACATGGTCATCGAGGGGATGCTGGCCCTCACCGGGCAGCACTTCATCATGGAGTTCAACGAACGGGAAAACACGTTGCCGGGATTCGTCGAAGGGTTCGGCAACGTCGCCCGCGACGAGCATCGCCACGTCGCCTTCGGTTCGGTCTTCCTGCGCGAGAAGGCGCACGAGGACGAGCGCTACAAAGCGGCGATCCAGCGGACGCTGGAAGAGGCGCTGCCGATCGCCGACGGCGTCTTCTCACCGCCCTGGGCGGAGGGCGGTGACGACTTCGAGCTCTTCGGCTACTCGCTCGCCGAGACCCGCCAGTTCGCCGCGACCGCCCTGATGCGGCGACTGAAAGTCATCGGCCTGGGCTGACTAACCCAGCCAGGCGCATCGGCGCCCGGCGGGGCCGGGCGCTTGAGCTACGGAGTGGATTCGGTCGCCGGCGGCGCTTCGACGGGGGTTTCCGTCGGGGTCGCCGTGGCTTCTTCGACGACCGGCGGCGCGGGCTCTTCGACCGGCGCTTCGGCGACCGGCGGCGAGGTGGTCGTCGCGGGCGGCGTTTCCGGGGTGACGGTCACGGTGACCGTTCCTTTGCCGCCGTGCGCTCCGGCGGTCGTGCCCGGGGTCGTCGCGATGCCGGATTCGACTTCGATGCCGCCGGTGATGTTCGCGCTTTCGACCTCGGATGCACCGGCCGCCGGGTCGTCGACCAGTTCGGCTTCGCCGGGCGGGACCGCTTCTTCTTCGGTGGTCGCCGGGACTTCTTCGGTCGGTGCCACGGCCGCGGTTTCTTCGGATTCTTCGGCCGGGGTCGGGGCCACGGCTACGGCGGCGGCGCCGATCGCCGACTTGCTGGTTTCGGCGGCGATCGACTGCGGCGCGATCGACGCTTCGATCCCGCCACTCGACGGCACCGGCGCGGCGATCGGGGTGCGCTCGGGCGCTTCCTTCGTGACCGGGGCGATCGGGGTGGAAGAGTGGTGTTCCTTCGGCAGCTCGACTGCGGCTCCCGCGGTGAGCACCGCCGCGGTGACGACGCCGGCGACCGCCTTGGTCCCGATCGCACCGCCGATCGCGCCGCCCAGGCCACCGAGCCCGCCGGCCGCGCTGCTGCCGCCGAGCGCGGCACCGATGCCGCTCGCCGCGCCGCCCGCGGCAGCCGCGCCGCCACCTGCCGCGGCTCCGCCGGCTGCCGCGCTCGAAGCGGCGCTGCCGCCGCCGAGCCCGAGCTTGCCGGCGATGAAGCCCTTGAGGGCGAAGAGTGCGGGGACCGGGAACAGCGCCGCCAGCATCTTCTCGTTGGAGCGGACCTGGGAGCGGAAGTCGGCGCATTCCTCGCACTCGCGCACGTGGCGACGCACCGGGGCGGAGACCTTGCGCAGGCCCTCGGCCGCTTCGGAGAGCTCGACCCGGACCTCGCCGCAGGTCAGCAGGCGGGCCTGGCTCGCCTCGGCGAGTGAGATCCGCGCCCGGACCAGGAGCGACTTGACCGAGGGCACCGTGGTCTCCATCGCGTCGGCGATCTCCTCGTAGGAGAGCGCGTCCATCTCACGCAGCAGCAGCGCCGAGCGCTGCGTCTCGGGAAGTTTGTTGACGTCGGTGAGGATCTGCCGGAACTCCTCGCGGTTGTGGACCTTCTCCGCGGTCGAGGCAGCTTCCACTTCCGGCACCATGTCCATCGATTCCTGCGCGTCGGCGCTCGGTTTACGCAGGTGGTTGAGGCAGCGGTTGCGGGCGATCCGGTAGAGCCAGGGGCGGAGGTTGATCTCACGCTCGTCGGCCAGCATCGCCCGGTAGGCGTTGACGAAGACCTCCTGCAGGACGTCTTCAGCGTCCTCGGTCGAGCCGAGCATCTGGCGGCAGAAGCCGAGCAGACGGCCCTGATAGCGGTCGACGATCATCTCGAAGGCACCCGCGTTCCCGCTGCGGGCCATCGCGATCAACTTCTCGTCGCCCTGCAGTTTGAGCAGGGGCGACTTGCGAGCGAGAAGCCCGCGGCGACTGGCGTGAGTAAGTGCTGATGCCTCCATGGTTCCCTCCAGGCACACGACTGGGTCCGGTGCCTCTCAGACACGGTAACAACGGCCGAGTTGCGCTCCCGCAAGATTTATTGGCCGTTTACGGCGGGGCGGGGGCGTTTTCGCCCGCTCTGAGCCGGTTTCGAGGGGCTACGATCCGTGAGCCCGGGTGGCGAAACTGGTAAACGCGGCGCCCTTAAAAGGCGCTACTCCTAGGAGTTCGCGGGTTCGAGTCCCGCCCCGGGCATCTCCGTTCGGCACCGGACGCGACACGATTCCGTGTCACATATAGGATGCCCCGCCATGGGAGATCACGGAGGTCGCATCGTTGCCAAGGTCCTGAAGTCACGCGGGGTGGACACCCTGTTCACGCTTTCGGGAGGGCATCTGTTCTCCATATATGACGGCTGCAAAGCGGAGGGGATCCGGATCCTCGACGTGCGGCACGAGCAGACCGCCGCCTTCGCCGCCGAGGGGATCGCGAAGGCGACCCGCGGGGTCGGGGTCGCGGCGCTGACCGCCGGGCCGGGGGTGACCAACGGGATGAGCGCGATCGCCAGCGCGCAGTCCAACGATTCGCCGATCGTCGTCCTCGGCGGGCGGGCGCCGGAGATGCGCTGGGGCTCGGGCTCGCTGCAGGAGATCGACCACCTGCCGTTCGTCTCGCCGCTGGTGAAGTCGGCCGAGACGGCGAAGTCGACCGACGCGATCGCCGCGCTGACCGCGGCCGCCTTCGACACCGCCGCCGCCGCGCCGAGCGGCCCGACCTTCGTCGACTACCCGATGGACGTCGTCTTCTCCGAGGCCGAGTACGAGATCCCCGCGCCCGCCGTCCGCGAGGCGGCCGCGCCGGAGGGGGTCGAGGAGGCCGCGGCGCTGCTGGCCGGGGCGGAGCGGCCGGTGATCATGGCCGGCACCGGGCTCTACTGGGGACGCGGCGAGGAGCAGATGCGGGCGCTGGCCGAGGCGCTCGGCATCCCGGTCTTCCTCAACGGGCTCGGCCGCGGCTGCCTGCCGGCCGACCACGACCTGGCGTTCAGCCGTGCCCGCTCGACCGCGCTGCAGGGCGCCGACGTGGCGCTGGTGATCGGCGTGCCGTTGGACTTCCGGCTCGGCTTCGGTGGGAGTTTCGGCGAGGCGACGAAGCTGATCCGTCTCGATGTCGCGCCGAACGCGCTGACCGCGAACCGGCTGCCGGACCTCGACCTGGTCGGCGACGTCGCCGCCGGGCTCGCCGCGATCGCCGCGGCGGCGGGGGAGGGGACGCGCTCGAAGCCGTGGCTGGAGCAGCTCGGCAACGTCGAGCGCGAGGCGCGCGAAGCGGAGCGCGAGCAGCTCGAGGATTCGCGCTCGCCGCTGCACCCGGTGCGGGTCTACGGGGAGCTCGACAAGGTCCTCGACCGCGACGCGATCGTCGTCGGCGACGGCGGTGACTTCGTCTCCTACGCGGGCCGCTACATCAACACTTATGAGCCGGGCTGCTGGATGGACCCGGGCCCGTTCGGCTGCCTCGGCGCCGGGCCGGGCCAGGCGATCGGCGCGAAAGTCGCCAACCCGGACCGGCAGGTCTGCCTGCTGCTCGGCGACGGCGCCTTCGGCTTCGGCGGGATGGAGTTCGACACGATGGCGCGCCACGGCCTCGGCGTCGTCGGCGTGATGGGGAACAACGGAATCTGGGCGCTCGAGCACCACCCGATGAAGTTCCTCTACGGCTACTCGGTGGCGGCGGAACTGCAGCCGGAAACGCGCTACGACCAGCTGGTCGAGACGCTCGGTTGCGAGGGCGTCGTGGTCAAGGACCCCGACGATCTGCGTCCGGCCTTGGAGCGCGCGTTCGCCTCTGGCGCACCGACGCTGGTCAACGTCATCACCGACCCTGAGATCGCCTACCCGCGCAAAGCGAATTTGGCCTGAGCGGGGGCCGTGGGGGGGGCTCGCGACCGACGAACACGTCGGTACTTGGGCCCTTACACGAGAATCGCCCGACATCTCTGACGGGCGATTCACGCGGATCCCTCAGGACGGGCAGGGGTACGTCTTCAGGGACCCTTATTGATGGGCTCAGACGGCGGGAGGCGCCATGATGCGGCAATCGCCTAAGCCCTATGCCAAGGGCAAGGAAGGACTGACCCCTCCTCGTCCCCGGTGCTGGAAGTATTGCCAAGGCAGGCAGGGTTTGTCCACTCTTTAGTCCGTGGACTACCGAATTTCGGGCTATCGACTAGCCCATTTGTGGGGGTCGGTAAGTACCAACCACCCGTTTGTCCTAGTGACCAGTCAGCCGATGGCCAACCGGTAGTTGAACATCTTAGACCGCGTCAGCATTCTACTTAAGTCGATTCCGATAACGCAATCGCCGCGCCGTACAAAATGTCGTGCTCGGAGACCGTGATGCGTTCGAGGTCGAAGGCGCGCATCGCCTCGACCAGGGTGACCACGCCGGCGACGATGGTAGGGGCGCGGTCGGCGTGCAGTCCCGGGATCTCCCGCCGGCGCTCGAGCGGTGTGCTCGCCAGCAGCGACAGCATCCGCTGGATCGAGCGCAGCTCCAGCACGTGCCCGTGAATCTTCTGTGGGTCGTAGGGCACGAGTTCCATCTCGATTGCCGCCAGTGAGGTCGGCGTCCCGGCGACCGCGATCCCCGCCTCGGCCTCGGGCGCCTCCGCCCGCGCTGTCTCGATCAGCCCCCGCAGGTCCTTCGCCAGCGCTTCCAGCTCGACCGGGGTGGGGGGGTCGTGGACCAGGTGGCGCTCGGTGTGCCGCCCGACGCCGGCCTGCAGCGACGTATGCCACCGGGCCTCGCGCCCTTCCCCGACGATCAGCTCGGTCGACCCGCCGCCGATGTCGATCACCAGCGTCGGCACCTCCGGCGAGTGCTCCGAGGTCGTCCCTACATAAGTCATCCGCGCCTCTTCGTCGCCGTCCAGCACCCGCGCCGACAACGCGAACCGCTCCCGCAACTCCGCCACGAACGCGCCCCCATTCCTCGCGTCCCGCACCGCACTGGTCGCGATCGCGTCCACCTTCTCCGCCCCCAGCTCCTCCAAGGTCACGACATAAGGAGCAACCGCCGCGCAGGTCGCCTCGATCGCCTCCGCGGCCAACTGCCCGCTCAGATCCACGCCCCGCCCCAACCGCGTCACCGTGCTCCGCCGCTCCACCGGCGTCACCCGCCCATCCACCACATCGGCAACCAACAGTCGAGTCGAGTTGGACCCCACGTCGATCACCCCGACCCGTTGCGCCTCCTTCATCATCCGCGCACCCTATTCAGCCACCACCCCCAGCTTCCTCCAACGGCCCACGCTCACCACGAGCCTGAGAAGTCAACGCCACGTTGCTAAGATCTTGTGTCCGCCGCGGGGTGGAGCAGCCAGGTAGCTCGTCGGGCTCATAACCCGAAGGTCGCAGGTTCGAATCCTGCCCCCGCTATAGATGGAGAGCCCCGCAAATGCGGGGCTTTCGTTTTTCTTGGGGGGGCAAAAAGGCCCCCGAAGCCCTGCGATGGGCAATCCCCCTCTGCTCCCTTCGACCGTATCTCGCCCTTCGTGAGGGAGCCATTTCTGGCCGAGCCGTCGTTCGGTGTGCAATCTGCTCATACAGTCGTCTTATCTAGCAGCCCACGTTTGACGACCTCGGACACCGTCGGACCCAGAAAACTACCTCTATGCAGGGAAAAACTCTGTTCAGAGTCCTGAATCGGGTGCCGGTCAGTGTTTAAACTAATTGTTTAACTGGTTAGTTCTACTATATATTCGGGCAGTGGCGGTGAAAGGCACCGCTCTACAGGGAAAGGGAAATTGATGCAGACTCACCCGCTCAGTCGGCGTGCGACGATTCGTACGCTGGCAGCCTTGATCCTTGCTGGCGGGCTGGCGGTTGCCTTGCTTCTCGCGACCAACGAGAACTCGGCCTCGGCAAGTCCAACGGCTGTCCCGCGCTCGGTCGAGGCGCAACTGACGCATCTTCAGAACAGCGTCACGCAGCTGCGCCAACGGACGCAGACCCTCTTCGCTAACGCGCACAGCGCGCAGCAGCGAGTCATTGCGGCCCAGAAGAAGCTCACCTACAACCAGCAAATCGAGGCCGCCAAACAGGCAATCACCGACCAGGATTCGCTCTACGGATTGCTGTTCAACGGCAACGGCCCGGACGGTCCGCGCCGTGCGCTGTGGGGCCGGAAGATCTTCACTGGCGAAGGACCCTTCCTTGCTTACAACTGGAAAAACGAATTGATCCAGTCGCAGAGCTACGCCCACATGAAAGAAGAGATCGAAGGCGCGGTCGACACCCAGCCCGGGACCTGGCCCGATCCAACCAGCACCAAAGGGTCAATGCATTACATGTTCCCGCCCACGTTCAAGAGCATCAATCTCAAGCACGCGGTGACGATCACCCCGTCGATGAGTGTCAGCGCGACCAAGGAATCGCAGACCCCCGTCACGATCACGATCCGCGTCTACCACGACGACTGGGAACACACCTCCCAGGGCTGGCGCAAAACCAAGAGCGTCTGGTTCCGGCTCGACTAGGAGCCGCCCCAGGCAAGGCGATGTCGTCCGTCGGCGCCTCAAGCGTCGGCGGACGGCGCTTAACAAGAACCCCGGCTCGAGGCTCGAACCTGGAGTGAGGTGAGCCTCCGGACAACAGGACGGCTATCTCTCCTCGGTACGATCCGTCGGTGGGGAGGCCACGAGGATTCGACGTCGACGATGTACTTGACGAGGCCATGAAGGTCTTCTGGAGGCAGGGCTACGACCGGACCTCCGTCTCGGATCTGACCAGTGCCATGGGGATCGAGCGCCCGACTCTGTACTCGACCTTCGGGAGCAAGGAAGAACTGTTCGCCGCAGCGCTCGTGCGCTACGAACAGGGTCCGTCGAGTTATTTGGAGGCGGCGCTGAACCTTCCGACCTCCCGCGAAGTCGCCGAGGCCCTGCTCCGCGGCGCCGCCCGCCTCCACACCGAAGCCCATGGTCCGGCAGGCTGCCTGACCGTCCAAGGCGCTGTCGTCGGGGGGGAGGCGGCGGGAGGCCCGATCGGCAGACTCGCCGTCGCCCGCAACGATGCCGAGAGTCGGGTCCGAGCGCGCATGGAGCGCGCGGTCGAAGAGGGAGATCTGAAAGACGACGCAGATCCGAAATCTCTAGCCGCGTTCATCAGAACCTTCACCTACGGAATGTCAGTGCGGGCTGCCTCCGGGGCGAGCCGCGAGGAGCTCGACGCCATCGTCGATCAGGCGCTTCGTTCGTGGCCTTCCTAGTCGAACACCCACGAGATTCTCACCGGCGCTGAGAGCCGGGCGGACTGCATCCCGACGCCGACCCGGCCGAGGACGTGCGAAGAACCGCCCAAACAGCCTGCCCCTGTCCCGTGGACCGTCGGGTAAGGAACCCGAAGGTCCAAGAGGGCTATGTCGCGCCGGTGGTCTGCCCTACCTCGATCAGATAGCCGTCGGGATCGCGGATGAAGTAACGGATCTCGTACTGGTCCTGCTTCGGCGGCGTCAGGAAATCGGCGCCGCGGGCACTCCATTCGGCGTAGACGGCTTCGATGTCCCTGACCCGGATATTTAGGAAGCTGCTGACCCGGTCGAGGTCGCGCGGCGTCTCCAAGGTGACCGTCGCTTGTCGTCGGTCGGGCCTCCGGAGCTTCACCCGCTCGACCGGGTCGGCGAGGTCGAGGACGTGGTGGGCGGGGTTCTGTATCTCGAGTCGGCGCCGTTCGTGACCGGGAGATCCTGCACATCGACGGCGGCCAGAGCGCCGGACACTGAAGGCAAGGCGCTCGTCTCGCGATGCGTCGAGAATCGACCACCACTGACCCGATGGATGTGAGACGGTCCACTGATGCCCTGGCTTCCTGAGCATTTTTCCGCGCCGGTCCTGGCGCAGTTCGAGGCCAAGCAGAGGCGGAAGGTGGTCGACGTGCCCTACTTCGACGGGCTGGTGGCCGGCGAGATCGAGCGTTGGTCAACTCCTTCGCCAAGGGCGGCGAGGGGGAGGAGGAGAAGCTTGCGGCGGGGCATGCGGCCCAGCGTGATCTAGCGGCGCTCACTCCGCATCGGAGGAAACACTGGTCTTGGGGGGGCGGCGCCGACCCTTGCGGCCAGCTGGGCGCGCGAGCGCACGCCGACCTTGCGGTAGATGCTGTGCAGGTGGTGCTCAACCGTCCGCGGCGAGATGAAGAGCGCGGCGGCCACCTGGGCGTTGCTGGACCCGGCGACTACCAGGGCGGAGACCTCCCGCTCGCGCTCGGTCAGCTCGTCGCCGTCGAGGGCGGGCGCGCCGTTGGAGGGCGCCGAGGCGAGCAGGCCGCCGGCCCGCAGCTCCGCCGCCGCGCGATCGGCCCAGCGGACCGCGCCCTGCGCGCGGAAGGCCGCCTCCGCCGCCGTCAGCAGGGGCCGCGCGTCGCTGCGTCGCCGCGCTCGTCGCAGCCGTTCGCCGAAGATCAACTTCGTGCGCGCCTCCTCGAAGGCGAAGTCGACCCGCGCATGGGCGGCGCTCGCCGCCTCCAGGAAGGCATCTACCTCGCCATCGTCGCCGAGCAGGGCGGCGTAGCGGGCTACGGCCGCGGCGGCCCAGGCACCTTCGGTCGCCGCCGCCCCGGCCCGCAGCTCGGCCAGCGAGCGTTCGGCGTCGGCCAGGCGGCCGGCCCTGATGTAGGCCTCGGTCAGGTCGCTCTCGTTGAACATGTAGCCGGGATCGCGGACGCCGTAGCGGAGGCGTGACTCACGGCCGCGCTCGAGGTGCTCGATCGCCGTGTCGAGCTCTCCGGCCCCGAGCGCCAGCATCCCCAGCGCCTGCTCGGCCACCGCCCGATGGGAGTAGATGCCGAGCCGCTCGCAGATCGCCCGGGCGCGGGTCGCGTTGGTGACGCAGGCCTCGTCTTCGGCCAGGTAGGCGGCGGCGAAGGCGCGGGTGTTCCAGGTCAGCGCCTGCAGCAAGGGCCCGATCGCCTCCTCGCCGACCCCCGCCGCCTCGCGGGCCAGCTCGCGGCCGCCGAGGAAATCGCCGCGCCGCATGTGGATGCTGGCCAGGACCACCAGCGGGAAGGCCAAGGGAGTGACCGCGCCCCGGTCCCGCAGCGTCTGCACGACCGGGGCGATCAACGCCGTCGCCGCCTCCTGTTCCTCGAGCCAGTGCAGGCACATCCCCGCCAGCGCGATCACCTCGTGGCCGGGGGCGGCCGGATCGAGGGCGCGGATCTCCTCCAGTCGCGCGCCGAGGACGGCGCGGGCCGCCGCGTGCTCCCCGCCGACCGCCCGGGCCGAGGTCTCGAGCGCGGCCGGGATCAGGTCGGCGCCCGGGCCGGCGAGCTCCCCGGCGCGGCCGGCGACGCGGGCGATCTGGTCGACCGGCCCGGAGCCCATCAGGGAGATCGCCGCCTGGGTGAGGAGCACCGCGGCGCGGGCGCGGTCGGTGCCGGCGACCAGCTCCGCCTCGGACTCGAGCAGGGCGCGCGCCTCGGCGGGGCGTCCGGCCTGGGCGGTGGCGGCGCCGGCGAGGAGCTGGGTGTCGGCGCGGGCGATCGGATCGGTGGCCGGGGGCAGGCCGGTGGCGAGCGCCAGGGCGGTCTCGGGGTGCCCGTTGGCGAGCGCGAGGTGGCCGGCGGCGAGAGTCCGCCCGCGGGCCCGGTCGGGGTCCGGCGTCAGCGCCGCCGCCCGCCGCAGGGCCTGCAGACCGGTGCCGGGGGCGCCGCGGGTCACCGCGTCATAGGCGGAGCGCTCGAGCGTCGCGGCCAGCTCCTCGTCGGGCTCTTCGGCGGCGACCGCGAGGTGCCACGCCGCCTCCGCCTCGGGCAGGACGCTCGCCAGCGACCGGTGCGCCGCGCGCCGCTCGCTCGGCGCGGCGGCGTGGTAGACGGCGGCCCGCGCCTCGGGGTGACTGAAGCGGACGACCGACGCGGCGACCACGACCAGCCCGTCGTCCTCGGCCGGGCCGAGCGCGTCGAGCCCGCCGAGCGCCGCCGCCAGCGGCGCGGCCGCCCCGTCGCCGCTGGCCGCGGCGAGCAGGAGGGCGGGCCGGGTCGCCTCCGGCAGGCGCGCCAGGCGGGCCGCGTAGGTGTCCGTCAGGCGGCGCCCGGCGGGCGGCAGCTCGGGCAGGGCGGCGCGGCCGGAGCGCTGCGCCGCGGTCAGCTCGGCCGGCCCCTCGAGCAGGGCGAGCGGGTTGCCGCCGACGGCCTCGACCAACGTCTCGGCGACCGCCGGCGCCAGTCC
>Ga0268266_10000264_pt1 | contig 88067 bp, 132 predicted proteins | sample KBSS13metaG_FD_190356 | JGI IMG/M metagenome (GOLD analysis project Ga0268266, IMG submission 190356) | Switchgrass rhizosphere microbial communities from Kellogg Biological Station, Michigan, USA - KBS S1-3 metaG (SPAdes) (version 2) | ecosystem: Host-associated > Plants > Roots > Rhizosphere...
CGCTGGACGAACCGCGCGAGCTGATCGACCCCTACGACGGCCAGGCCGACCTCGAGGCGGGCGTTCTGCGCGCGATCCACCCGGGCTCCTTCGTCGACGACCCGACCCGGGCGATCCGCGCGGCCCGTTATGCGGCGCGCTTCGGCTTCGGGATCGAGCCGGGGACGCGGGAGCTGCTGCGGGCGACCGACCTGGGCACGGTCACCGTGGAGCGACGCTGGGCGGAGCTGCGCAAGCTGGCCGAGGAAGCGAGCGCCGTGCGGGCGCTGGAACTGCTCGCGGGCTGGGGACTCGTCGAGCCGCGCGAGGGCGGCGAGTCCTTCGCCCTGGCCCGCGACGTCGACCGCCTGCTGGCCGCGCCGCCGTGGTCCGAGGAGGCCGATCGCGCCGAGGCGATCCTTGCCGCGGCGTTGGGACCCTGGGAGAACCCCTTCGTCGGCGCGCCCCCCGGCCGTCCGTCCGAGGGCGTGCGCCTGGCGCATGGCCACGACCCGATCGAGCTCATCCTCGCCCGCGCCGGCGGCGCCGGGTGGCTGGACGACTGGCTGCGCTGGCGCGAGGTCCGCCTGGAGATCACCGGCGCCGACCTGACCGCTGCCGGCCTGACGGGCCCGGCCGTAGGCAAGGCCCTGGAGCGAGCCCTGACTGCCAAGCTCGACGGCAAAGCCCCCACCCGCGCCGACGAGCTCCGCCACGCCCTCGATCTGCTTGGCTCTGGATGATGGACTGGATCACGACCGACAGGGTCAAGTGGCTCTCCGCGACGCTCGGACCCGCGGGGGCGGGGAGGGGACGCGCGGGGTTCGGCTCGCGGGTCGGGGGAGTCTCCGAGGCTCCCTTCGACACGTTGAACATCGGCGTGCTCACCGACGACTCGGACGCCGCGGTGGTCGAGAACCGGGGGCGGCTCGCGGCCGCGGTCGGGATCGAGCCGCGGAACGTCCCGATCGGGCTCCAGGTCCACAAAGCTGACATCGCGGTCCACCTCGCGCCGCAGGAGCCGAGCCCGTTCGCCGAACCCGGCACCGCGCTCGAAGAGGTCGACGGGCACGTCGTCCGCCACCCGGGCCTGGCGCCGCTCGTCCTCACCGCCGATTGCCTGCCGGTGGCGCTCGCCGGGCCGGGCGGCGTGGCGATGCTCCATTGCGGCTGGCGCGGGCTCGCGGCGGGCATCGTCGGCCGCGGCGCGCTCGCGGTCGAAGCCACCTCCGCCGCGATCGGCCCGGGAATCGGACCCTGCTGCTACGAGGTCGGCCCGGAGGTGCTCGAGGCCTTCGCCGACCTCGGCGAGGGGATCGCCGACGGCCGCATGCTCGATCTGCCCGAGGTGGCGCGGCGCCTGCTGGCCCGCGCCGGGGTCGAGCGGGTCGAGTCCGCCGGGCTCTGCACCTTCTGCGAGGCCGACCTCTTCTTCTCCCACCGCCGTGACAACGGCGTCACCGGCCGCATGGGCAATCTCGCCTGGATAGAGGCCTGATGCCGCGCACGCTCTTCCACGACATCGATCCGGCCCGCGTCCGCGCGAACCTCGAGGAGGTCACCGGGGAGGCCGCGGGCCGCGCCGAGGTCCTGGTCGCCTGCAAGTACGTGCCGCTGGAGGAGATGGGGGCGCTCGCGGAGGCCGGCGTCACCCTGGTCGGCGAGAACCGCCAGCAGGACCTCGCCGCCAAGCACGAGGCCTACGCCGCCGACTTCACCTGGGACTTCATCGGCAACCTGCAGAGTCGCAAGGTCAAGCAGATCCTGCCCCTGGTGCGGCTGATCCACTCGGTCGGCACGGATTCGGCGCTGGAGCAGCTAGGCCGCCACGGCACGCCCGAGACTGAGGTCCTGATCGAGGTCAACGTGGCCGAAGAGGAGGGGAAGGGGGGCGTTGCGCCCGCCGCGCTCGCCGACTTCATCGCCCGCTGCCCGGTCCGCGTCACCGGGCTGATGACGATGCCGCCGTTCTCTGAGGACCCGGAGGCCTCGCGGCCTCACTTCGCCCGTCTCGCCGAGCTCGCAGCGGCCAACGGCTTGGCTCGCCTGTCGATGGGTACTTCACAGGACTGGCGGGTCGCCCTCGACGAGGGGGCGACGATCGTCAGGCTCGGATCCGCCCTCTTTGTGTGAATCGCTGCAAATCGGCGCTAATCTGAAGCTAGAGCGACATCAGCAAAACTCGTCAAAAGGAGTCGGCGTTCTTAAGCCGAAACAGCCTGCATGGCCTTGAGGGATAGCTGGCATAAAGCACTTGTCTACTTCGGTCTCGCCGAGGAACACGACTACGGACCGGATTACGAAGAAGACTTCGAACCGGAAACCGGCACGGAGGAAGCCTACGAACCGCGCCGCGACCGTGAGCGGGACCGTGAATCGGCCTCGGTCCGCCGCCTGCCGACCTCCCGCCGCGCGCGCCGCGACGAGATCGACGACATCTTCGGCGACGACGAACCGATCGCCGCGACCCGCACGCGCACGCTGCGCCCGGTCGACAACGGCGGTAGCGGTGGCAATCTGGGCGGCGACGTCCAGGTCCACCTCGTCATCCCACGCAACTTCAACGATGCCCAGCAGGTCGCCGACCAGTTCAAACGGCAGGTGCCGGTGATCTTGAACCTGCAGACGGCCGACCACGAGCTCTCCAAACGCCTGATCGACTTCTGCTCGGGCCTCACCTACGCGCTCGACGGCGGCATGCAGCGGATCGCCGAGAAAATGTTCCTGCTGACGCCGCGCAACGTCGAGGTCTCGGCGGAGGAAAAAGCGCGCTTGCTCGACAAGGGCTTCTTCAACCAGTCCTGATGGCCTGGCCCTCCATCTCCTATCCGGAGTGGAGCGCGACCTGCGACACGCTGCACGCCCACACGCAGGTGCTGGGCAAGCTCGCCGCCGAACTCGCGCCGCCCGAGCCGCAGCTGCAGCACGCCGCCCTGCGGCTGACCGCGCGTGGTTGGGAGACGGCGCCGCTGCCTTCGCCTGACGGGAACGGCGCCTTCGTCGTCGCTCTTGACCTGCACCGCCACGAGGCCCTGGTCGAGACCTCCGACGGCAAGCGCCAGGCGGTGCCGCTGATCCCGAACCGGCCGGTCGGCGAGGTGACCACGGCTCTGCTCGCGGGCATCGCCGAGGTGGCGGGGGAGGCGAAGATCGACTTCGAACCGCAGGAGGTCGCCTGGACGGTCCCGCTCGACCAGGACACCGAGCACGCGACCTACGACCAACGGGCGGTAGCCGACTACTTCGGCATGGCGACCCGTGCGGCCCAGGTCCTGGCCGCCTTCCGGGCGCCCTGGCGCGGCCGCTCGACTCCGGTCAACGCCTGGTGGGGCTCCTTCGACCTCGCCGTCAATCTCTTCTCCGGCGACCCGGCCGCGCCGCCCTCGGAGGACTTCATCATGCGCAACGCGATGGACGCCCAGGAGGTCGCCGTGGGCTGGTGGCCGGGGGACCCCAAGCACGGTGGCGCCGCCTTCTACGCCTACGCCCACCCCGCCAATCCAGGCTTCGCCGACGCCGATCTGGGCGTCCCCGGCTCCCGCTGGGACGGCGACCTCGGCGAGTACGTCCTCGAGTGGAACGAGCTGGTCGAGGCCGACGACCCCCACACCCGCGCCCTCGACTTCGCCCGCTCCGCCTTCCGCCACGCCTGCGCGACTTGCGGCTGGGACCCGTCGCTCGCGGCGACCGCGGAAAGCAAGCCGCCGCCTGTCGTCTGAGACGGCCGGGATTGTGAGGAGTGGCGCGATCGCCCACGCGAGCGCCACGGGTTCGTGACGGAAGAGGTACGAACCCCTCACGGAAGTGCGCCGTCGAGGGGTGGTACGCCCGCTCCCCAACGGTCAGGAATCTGCGGTGTTCCTTACTTGGACATACGCCAACCTTCGAACACCGCAAGGATCTCCGTGGTTGGAAATACGCGTATGGCGAGGATTTCCAAGCGGGGAGCTCCCTGACCGTTCGAATGCCGGCTTCTCCCGCACGGGACGTTCACGAGAGTCCGACTTCGTGCCGTCTCTGCGCCAGATGTTTCACGAACCTCCCGTCCTGGGCGTCTCATGGCGGCCACAGCCTGCCAGGGCCGCCATGAGACGCCCAGGACGCCCCTCGGACGGGCGCCAGCGCCCCGAAGCACGCCCGTCCCTCGCCCTACCCCGCGACCAGGACCCGCCCGGAAGTAATCTGAGGTCCATGATCATCGGCTTCATCGGATCGGGAAGCATGGCGGCGGCGATCGCTCGCGGGCTCGCGGGCGAGGTCGACGGGATGCTCTTCTCCGACTCGGGCTCGGGGCGGGCCGCCGCGCTAGCCGAGGAGCTGGGTGGGGAGGCGGTCTCCAACCAGGAGGTCGCCGAGCGGGCCGATGTCGTCTTCCTCGCCGTGAAGCCCGCCGCGCTGGACGCCGTGGCGCCCTCGATCGGGGCGGCGAAGGAGGTCGTCTCGGTCCTTGCCGCGACGCCGCTGGGGCGGCTCCGCGCGGTGCTCCCCGAGGCGAAGATCCTGCGGACGATGCCGAATGTCGGCGTCGAGGTCCGCAAGGGGGTGATCTGCGTCGCCGGCGACGCCTCGCCGACGGTCCGCGCCACGCTCGAGACGATCGCCCACGTGGTGGAGATCGAGGAGAAGGACTTCGACGGCGCCACCGCCGTCATGGGCTGCGCGCCCGCGTACCTGGCGCTGGCGGTGGAAGCGATCGGCGACGCGGGGGCCGCAGACGGCCTCGATCAGGAGTTGTCGCGCGAGCTGATCGTCGAGACCACGGCGGGCACCGCCGAACTGCTGCGCCGGCGCCATCCCGCCGACGTCCGCCGTGCGGTCGCCTCGCCCGGCGGCAGCACCGAGGCAGGCCTCAAGGAACTCGACCGCCTCGACGCGCGCGGCGCCTTCGTCGCCGCGGTCGACGGCTCCCTGCGGAGGATGCGCGAATGAGCCTCGCCCTGCTGCCGCTCGCCCTCTCCAGGGGCAACATCGCCACCTACGTGAGCGCGCTCTTCATCGTCTACACGATCCTGATCCTGCTGAACATCCTGATCTCGTTCGTGCCGCGAATGCCCTATCGACCCTGGCTGCGGGCCGTTCTCGACTTCATCACCGAAACCACCGATCCCTACCTGAACATCTTCCGCAGCTTCATCCGTCCGATCGGTGGCGGCCAGCTCGCGTTCGACCCCAGCCCGATCATCGCGCTGATCGTCCTCGGGATCGCCGAGGCGATCGTCGTCGGCGCCCTTTCGTGAGCGAGCGCCGGGCCCGAGCCTGGTGGCTCGCGGCAGCACTCTGCGTCCTCGTCCTGGTCCTCGACCAGGTGGCGAAGTCGATCGTCGAACACAACATCGTGCTCGGCGAACAGGTCGACCTGCTGGGGCCGCTGAAGCTGACGCTGTCCCACAACGAAGGGGTCGCCTTCGGGCTCGCCTCGGGGAGCGGGGTGGGGCTGATCATGGTGACGCTGATCGCGCTCGGCGTCGTCCTCTGGCTCTTCTCGCGGGACCCGGCGCGGCCCTGGATGTGGGTGGCGACCGGGCTTCTGGCCGGCGGGGCGATCGGCAACCTCATCGACCGCCTGCGCCACGGCCACGTCACCGATTTCATCGAACTGCCGCACTGGCCGCCGTTCAACCTGGCCGACTGCGGGATCACCTGCGGGGTGGTGATCCTGCTCGTGATCTACGTGCGCGAAGCCGAGCGGACCGAGCGTGAGTCCTGAGGAGAAGGCGGCCGGCACGCCGGAGCTGCGGATCGTCCACCTCGACGAGGACCTCGCCGTGGTCGACAAGCCGGCCGGGCTCGTCGTCCACCCGGCCCCGTCCCACACTGGCCCGACCCTGGTGTCGGAGCTGGGGGACCTGCTCGGCGGCGGCGACCCGGAGCGCCCGGGGATCGTCCACCGCCTCGACAAGGACACCAGCGGGCTTATGGTGGTGGCGCGGGGGCCGGAGGCCCTGTCGGCGCTGCAGGAGGCGGTCCGCGAGCGCGAGGTCGAGCGCCGCTATCTGGCCCTCGCGGGCGGGCGGCTGGGGTCCCGGACCGGGACGATCGACGCGCCGATCGGCCGGGCGACGAAGCGCCGAACCCGGATGGCGGTGGCGGGCGCCGCCTCACGCGAGGCGCGGACCCATTTCGAGGTGCTGGAGCTGCTGCCGCGCGAGACCTACCTCGAGGCCCGCCTGGAGACCGGCCGCACGCACCAGATCCGCGCGCATTTCGGCGCGATCGGCCACCCGCTGGTCGGCGACGCCACCTACGGCGGCAGGGACCGGTACGGCCTGGGGAGGCAGTTCCTGCACGCCCACCGGCTCGCCTTCCGGCACCCGCGCACGGGCGCGCCGCTCGACTTCAGCTCGCCGCTCCCGGAGGACCTCGCGGCCGTGCTGGAGGCGGCCCACGCGGAGTAGGCGCCGTCCCTACAATCTCGTAGCACCAGTCACTTCTACCCCCGTCCATAAGCGGACCGGATCCTGCCCGGAGGCCACGATGGCCACACCGGGTCCCGGCGAGCGGGGCGGGCGCCACGTAACCGAATCAAGGAGAAGCACATGCCGCAGGCAGGCCTGCAGGAATTGCTCGAGGCCGGAGTTCACTTCGGCCACCAGACGCGCCGCTGGAACCCGAACATGCGCCGTTTCATCTTCGGCGAGCTCGACGGGATCCACATCATCGACCTCCTCCAGACGGAGGCCCTGCTGGAGAACGCGCGCCGCTTCGCCGGTGAGCTCGCCTCCGGTGGCGGGACGATCCTCTTCGTCGGCACCAAGAAGCAGGCGAGCGACGTGGTCCAGGAATGGGCCGAACGCTGCAAAATGCCCTACGTCAACAAACGTTGGCTCGGCGGTCTGCTGACCAACTTCCAGACGATGTCGGGCCGGATCGCGCGTCTGCACGAGCTCAACGGTTGGAAAGAGGAAGGCAAACTCGACCTCCTGCCGACCAAGGAGCGGATGAACATGCAGGCCGAACTCGCGAAGCTCGAGTTCAACCTCGGCGGCGTCCGCGACATGGAGCGCCTCCCCGACGCGGTCTTCGTCACCGATCTGAAAACCGAGGAGATCGCGGTCCACGAGGCGGCCCGCCTGCGGATCCCGATCATCGGCCTGGTCGACACCAACTGCGACCCGACTCCGGTCGACTACGTGATCCCGGGGAACGACGACGCGATCCGCTCCTGCCAGCTGATCATCGGCACGATCGGCGGCGCGGTAGAGGAGGGCTCTTCGGCCTGGCGCGTGCAGGAGGAAAAGCGGATCGCCGAAGAGATGGAACGGCGCAAACGCGACGAGGAAGAGCGCAAGAAACGCGAGGAAGAAGAGAAAGCTCGCATCCAGGCGCAGCAGGCCAAAGAAGCCGAGGAAGAAGCGGCCAAACAGGCTGTCGCGAAAGCCGAGGCCGACAAACAGAAAGCCGCCGCCGCCCAGGCCGCGAAAGCAGCTCCGGCCCAGCCGCAGCAGGCCCAGCCCGCCGCTCCCGCGCAGCCGCAGCAGCAGGCCGCCCCGGCGCAGCCCGAGGCTCCGAAAGCCGCTCCGACTCCGGCTCCGGCCGAGCCCGCCGCTCCGGCCGCCGAGCCCACCAAAGAGACCGACACCCAGAAAGGGGATTCGTGATGGCGCAGGTCACCGCCGCCGATGTAAAAGCGCTCCGGGACCGCACCGGGGCCGCGATGATGGACAGCAAAGCCGCTCTCGTCGAGGCCGATGGGGACATCGACCGGGCGATCGAGCTGCTGCGCGTGAAGGGCCAGGCCTCCGCCGCCAAGCGCGAAGGCCGCGGCACCAACGAGGGCGTCATCTCCTCCTACATCCACGCCAACGCCAGCGTCGGCGCGATGGTCGAGGTGCAGTGCGAGACCGACTTCGTGTCCCGCAACGAGGACTTCCAGGTCTTCGCCTACCAGGTCGCTCTGCACGTCGCGGCGACCGCGCCGCAGTACGTGTCGACCGACGAAATCGACCCGGAGGCCCGTGAGGCCGAAAAGCGCGTCTTCGAAGAGAAGGCGAAAGAAGAAGGCAAACCGGACAACATCGTCGAGAAAATCGTCGAGGGGCAGCTGAGCAAGTGGGCCTCGGAAGTCGCGCTGCTCGACCAGCAGCACGTCAACGCCGAGAAACACGACTCGAAGACGATCGAGGAGCTGCGCCAGGAGCTCGCCGCGAAAACCGGCGAGAACATCCGCATCGCCCGCTTCTCGTACTTCAAAGTCGGAGGCGAGTAGGCGCCATATGGCCGGGGAGCGGTTCGGTCGCATTCTCCTGAAGCTCTCGGGAGAGGCCCTGATGGGCAGCCAGTCCTACGGCACCGACGGTGCCGAGGTCGACCGGATCGCGTCCCAGGTCTCCGCCGTGCGCGAGCGCGGGGTGGAGGTGGCGATCGTCGTCGGGGCCGGGAACATCTACCGCGGCCTGGCCGGGGCCGCGGCGGGGATGGACCGGGCGACCGGCGACTACATGGGGATGCTGGCGACGGTGCTGAACGCGCTGACGCTTCAGGACGCGCTGGAGCGGATGGGCCAGCACACGCGGGTGATGTCGGCAATCGACGTGAAGGAGGTCGCCGAGCCCTACATCCGGCGGCGCGCGATGCGCCACCTGGAGAAGGGGCGGATCGTGATCTTCGCCGCGGGCACCGGCAACCCGTTCTTCACCACCGACACGGCGGCCGCGCTGCGCGCGCTGGAGATCCACGCCGAGGCCATCCTGATGGCCAAGAACGGGGTGGAGGGGGTCTACGACTCCGATCCGGCGACCAACCCGGACGCCAAGTTCATCCCCAAGATCACGCACCGGGAAGCGATCGAGCAGGGCCTGAAGGTGATGGATTCGACCGCGCTCAGCCTCTGCATGGACAACGACCTTCCCATCTATGTCTTCAACATGGCGGACGAGCTGAACATAGATAGGATCGTCAGCGGCGAGACGGTCGGCACGCTTGTGTCGGGCGACCCCTCCGCCTAGAGAGGAGCTGACCGTGGCAATCACCGACGAACTGCTTGCAGACGCCAAAGACCGGATGGCCAAATCGGTCGAATCGAGCCGTGGAGAGCTCGCGACCGTGCGCACCGGGCGTGCCAGCCCCCATCTCCTCGATCGGATCTCGGTCGATTACTACGGGGCGCAGACGCCTCTGAAACAACTTGCGAACGTTGCCGCCTCGGACGCGCGCCTGCTCACCATCACCCCGTTCGACAAGAGCGCGATCGGGGCGATCGAGAAGTCGATCCTGGAGTCCGACGTCGGCCTGACGCCGTCCAACGACGGCAACCTCATCCGCCTGTCGATCCCGGAGATGACCGAGGAGCGGCGGCGCGAGATGGTGAAGGTCGTGAACGGCGTGGCCGAGGACGGGCGGGTCGCGATCCGCAACGTGCGGCGCGACGTGATGAGCGATCTGCGTGAGTTGAAGAACGAGGGCGAAGTCGGCGAGGACGACGAGCGCCGCGCCGAGACCACCTTGCAGAAACAGACCGACGAGGCGATCGCCGAGATCGACGCGCTCCTCAAGGGCAAGGAAGCCGAAATCCTCGAGGTTTGAGGGACCACCGAGGCGGCGCACAACCTTGAGTGGCGCCGCCAAGTACGTAGCGATCATCACCGACGGCAACGGCCGTTGGGCGCAGCAGCGTGGGCTGGCGACGATCGAGGGGCATCAGGCCGGGGCGGACGTGGTCAAGGCGCGGCTGCGCGACGCGGTCGACCTCGGGATCGAGGAGCTGACCGTGTTCTCCTTCTCGACCGAGAACTGGTCGCGCTCCGAGGAGGAGGTCAGCGGCCTGATGACGATGTTCGGTGAGCGAATCCTCGGGGAGACGCCGGAGCTCGACGATGAGGGCGTACGGATGCGCTTCATCGGGCGGCGCGAGGGGGTGGCGCCGGACCTGGTCGAGCGGATGGAGTGGGCGGAAGCCAAGACGGCGGCGAACGAGCGGATCACGCTGTTCATCGCCTTCAACTACGGCGGCCGGGCGGAGATCGTCGACGCCGCGCGGAGCTTCGAGGGCGGCTCGGAGGAGGACTTCCGCCGCCACCTCTACGCGCCCGACATGCACGACCCCGACCTGCTGATCCGGACCAGCGGCGAGCAACGGATCTCCAACTACCTGCTGTGGCAGTGCGCCTACTCGGAGCTGGTCTTCGCCGAGGAGCTGTGGCCGGACTTCGACCGGGCGGCGTTCGAGCGCTCCCTGGGGGCGTTCACGGAGCGCCAGCGGCGCTTCGGGGGGCGATGATGAGCGACTTCTTCGAAGAAGAGATGTTCGAAGAACGGACGCCGGAGCCGGAGCCCGCCGAGGAGGCGCCGGTGCGTCGCCGTGAGCGCCCCGGACGTGGCCGCAAAGCCCGCAAACGGCGTCGTGGCGGCGCCAAACCGCCGAAGAAACCGAAACGCAAACGTGGCGGGGGAGAGACGGCGAAGCGGATCCTCGTCGCGGTGCCGGCGATCGCGATCGCCATCGCGATCATCGTGACGCCGAGCATCGTCTTCATGCTGGCGGCGATCGCGATCGGCATCCTCTGCCTGCGCGAGTACCTCGAGATGGCGCACTCGAACCGCCCGCTGGCGATCCCCGCCTACGCGACCGTGGCGGCGCTCGTGGTGGCGGCCCACTTCGGCACGTCCTACACCGTGCTGCTGATCTTCGCCGCGTCCTTCCCGGTCCTCTTCGCCTTCGCCGCCGACGCCCGCCATCGGGCCGGGTCGACGGTCTCGATGGGGGTGACGATGCTCGGCATCGTCTGGATCGGCATCCCGCTGGCGCACGCCGTCTTCCTCCGCGACCTTCCCGACCACGGCGCCGCCCTCCTGATCGACGTCCTCGTCGGCACCTTTGTCACCGACACCGCCGCCTACGCCACCGGCCGCATGTTCGGCAGTCACAAAATCGCCCCGTCCCTGTCACCGAATAAGACCGTCGAGGGCCTGATCGGCGGCTTCGTCATCGGCACGATGGGCTTCTGGTTCGCCGGCCTCTACCAGAACTGGCTGTCCGGAACCGACGCCCTGATCATCGGCGCGGCCGTCGCCGCCATCGCCCCGGTCGGCGACCTCTTCGAGTCGATGCTGAAGCGAGATCTGGGCAAAAAGGACACCGGCACCCTCTTCGGCCCCCACGGCGGCATCCTCGACCGCCTAGACGCCGTCCTCTTCACCGTGGTGGTCGGCTACTACCTGGCCGTCGCCCTCGTGTACTGAGTCTTGTCACATTTCTTGACCTAGCCAAGACGCCGTCGTACCGTCGCTCCCGATGAGACGCCGCAGGCTGATCCGATTGCTGGTTGTGAGGTGGTGGTTTGCCGCGACCGTCGCGACGGCGATCGCAGTGGGTCTCGCGGTGGCGACCACGGTCACGGCTCCAGCCGAGGTCCCGACCGTGGCCCTGCGCGCGACGCCCGTCTATCGCGTGGAGGTGGGTGCGGCGGTCTTCCTCGGCCTCTATGTCGCGACGATGGCGCTTGCGCTCGCCGTGCATAACCGCGCGTTCACCGACGTGGGAACGAACGGATTCAAGGCCCAGGACCTTGCTGCCGCCGAAGAGCAGACGGTCTACTTCGAGGAACTGGCCACGGAGCTGATGGAGGAAGTCAGCAGCCTCCGGGCTTGGAGAAAGGAGGTCGAAAATGTCAATCAAGCAGCGACCTGATCCTCCGGAGGTGGTGGAGGCTCGACAGGAACGGATGGAGTACCTGGCCGAAAAAGTCCGCGCGTCGATTGTCAGGAGAAGGGCGAGGATCGAAAGGTTGCGTGCGGAAGCCGGTCTGCCGCCGATGGAGGAGCCTCCCTGGCGCGTTTAAAGAGTCGGAAGGTGCGCTCCGTATCCTCTTGAGCAGATGAAGAAGGTGCTGATACTCGGTTCGACGGGGTCGATCGGGACGCAGGCGCTCGAGGTGATCTCGGCGTCTCCTGACCTGACGGCTGTCGGGCTGGCCGCCGGGCGTGGCTGGGAGCAGACCGTGGCGCAGGCGCGCGAGCACGGGGTGGAGGTCATCGCCCTGGCCGATCGCGACGCGGCGGCGCGGGCGGGCGAGTGCTGGGACGGCCGTGTCCTCCCCGGTGAGGAGGGTGTGCGGGAGCTGATCGGGGCGGTCGAACCCGACCTCGTCCTGAACGGCATCGTCGGCGCCGCCGGGCTGGCCTCGACCGTGGTCGCGCTGACCGCCGGGATCGATGTCGCGCTCGCCAACAAGGAGAGCCTGGTGTTGGGCGGCGAACTCGTGATGGCGCTCGCCGAGGCGACCGGAGCGCGCCTCTTGCCGGTCGACTCCGAGCACTCGGCCCTGCACCAGCTGATCGGCGCCGAGGCTCCCGGGACGGTCGAACGCCTCGTCGTCACCGCTTCCGGGGGACCGTTCCGGGGCCGCGAAGACCTCAGCGGCGTCTCCGTCGCCGACGCCCTCGACCACCCGACCTGGAAGATGGGCGGCCGGATCACGGTCGACTCGGCGACGCTGATGAACAAGGGCTTCGAGGTGATCGAGGCCCACCACCTCTTCGGCGTGCCCTTCGAACGCATCGAGGTTGTCGTCCACCCGCAGTCGCTGGTCCACTCCCTGATCCATCTGATCGACGGCTCGACGCTCGCCCACCTCGGCTATCCCGACATGCGCGTGCCGATCTCCTACGCCCTGCACTTCCCGGAACGGGCGCCGGTGGATCTGCCGCGGCTCGACCTCGCCGGGGTCGGCGCGCTGACCTTTGAGGCGCCCGATCCCGGCACCTTCGCCTGCCTGCGGCTGGCACTCGAGGCGGGCCGCGCCGGGGGCACCGCGCCGACCGTCCTGAACGCCGCCGACGAGGTCGCGGTCGCCGCCTTCCTCGGCGGCGAGATCCCGTTCACCGGGATCCCCGCGGTGATCGAGCGTACGCTCGAGGAGATGCCCGGCCAACCGGTGACCCACTTCGACGACCTCTTCGCCGCTGATGCCGAGGCACGTCGCCGCGCCGCCACCCTCGCCAAAGAGCTCGCCCCCGCATGAGCTGGATCTACGTCTTCCTCGGCTTCTGCGCCCTGATCCTGCTCCACGAGGCGGGCCACTTCGTCGCCGCCAAGGCGACCGGCATGCGGGTCGAAGGCTTCTTCCTCTTCTTCGGCCCGACCCTCTGGTCGTTCAAGCGCGGTGAGACCGAGTACGGGATCAAGTCGATCCCCCTCGGCGGCTACGTGAAGATCAACGGCATGAACCCGGAGGAAGAGATGCCTCCGGGGGAAGAGCACCGCGCGTACTACCGCCAGAAGGTCTGGAAGCGGATCGTCGTCGCCGCGGCCGGCCCGGCCGTGAACATCATTCTCGCTTTCGTGATCCTCTTCGCCGTCTTCAAGATCGGCGGGCTGAACGACGGCCACGCCAAGCCCGTCGTCGCGGAAACGACCGCCGATTCAGGCGCCGCCAAGATCCTGCAGGAGAACGATCGGATCGTCGCCGTCGACGGCCGCTCCTTCAAAGGCCTCGAAGCCGAAGAACGCATCGGGAAATTCGGCGAACTGATCCGTTCCCACAAGTGCGCCGGCAAACCGACTGACGGCTGCGCCGCATCCACCCCCGCCGAAGTCACGGTCTTGCGCGACGGTCAGGAAAAGACCTTCCAGGTCACGCCCCACTACAGCGCCGCCGAAAAACGAATGCTCCTCGGGGTCGCCTGGGACCAGACGAACCACTGGATCGGGATCAGCGCCGACCATGCGGTGTCCAAATCGGGCGACGCGATGTGGGAAGTGGTGAGCCGCACCGCATCGGTCTTCTCCCACATCTTCGAATCGGAAAAGCGCAAGGAAATCTCCAGCGTGGTCGGGATCTCCGACGTCGGTCACGAAGTCGTGAACGAGGGTTGGCGCGAGTCCTTCCTGCTTTTGGCCCTGGTCAGCCTCTCACTAGGCCTGATCAACCTCGTCCCGATCCTGCCCCTCGACGGGGGTCACATCTTCTGGGCACTCGTGGAGAAACTGCGCCGGGGCAAGCCGGTCTCGATCAAAGTCATGGAGCGCGCCACGATCATCGGCTTCGCCCTGGTCCTGATGCTGATGGTGATCGGCGTCTCCAACGACATCGGCCGCATCACCGGCGAAGGCTTCAACGTCTCGAAATAGCCGGACGCCTCAGGGCTTGTAGCTGAAGAGCCACGCGGGCCAGGTGTCCTTCGGCCAACGCAGACGGATGAGGCCGAGGAGGGAGCCCCCGAAGAGGATCGAGGCGGCGAGAACGTCGCCTCCATTGGCGATTGCCCAGATGAGGGTGCCGAACGCCAGTAGCGCCCAGAGCGGCACCAGCACGCGTGCGGTCCGGCCCCTATAGGCCTTGTGGATCGGCTGACCGTTGGTAGGCGGGATCTTCTTGGGCGACGCGTCTGGCACGGTCAGGAATCGTAGCCCCATGCGGCCCGGCGGGTTCGCTGGATAACCTGTGGATATGGCTTCCAAACGGCAGATCTTCGTCGGCGGCGTGCCGATCGGCGGTGGGGCGCCGGTCGTGGTGCAGACGATGACCAAGACCGAGACGTCGAACTTGACCGCGACGTTGGATCAGATCCGGAAGGTCGCCGATGCGGGGGCCGATGTGGTGCGGTGCGCGGTGCCGCGGGAGCAGGACGCCGAGGCGCTGCGGACGATCGTCGCCGAGTCGCCGATCCCGGTGATCGCCGACATCCACTTCAACCACACGCTGGCGCTGAAAGCGATCGAAGCGGGGGCCCACGCGATCCGCCTGAATCCCGGGAACATCGGGGGGCGGGAGAAAGTCGCCGAGGTCGCGGAGCTGGCGAACCTGAAAAAGGTGCCGATGCGGATCGGGGTCAACTCGGGCTCACTGCCCAAGCACCTGCACGAGCTGGAGCGCGAGGCGCCGGTCGAGGCGCTGGTCGCCGCCGCGATCGAGTTCGTCGAACTGATGGAGAACCTCGACTTCACCAACTTCAAAGTGTCGATCAAGTCGACCAACGTCCCGTACACGATCGCCGCCAACCGGCAGCTGTCGGAGAAGATCCCGTACCCCCTGCACCTCGGCATCACTGAGGCGGGGACGAAATGGTCCGGCGCGCTGAAATCGGCGGTCGGGCTGGGGGCGCTGCTCGCCGACGGGGTGGGGGACACGATCCGGGTCAGCCTCTCGACCTTCCACGCGGAGGAGGAGGTCAAGGTCGCCTGGGAGATCCTCAAGGCGCTGGGGCTGCGCGAGCGCGGCCCGGTCCTGATCGCCTGCCCGACCTGCGGGCGCCTGCAGTTCGACATGGACTCTGTCGTCGCCGAAATCGAGCAGCGGCTCGAAGGCTACGAGGAGCCGGTCGAGGTCGCGGTGCTCGGCTGCGCGGTGAACGGGATCGGCGAGGCCAGCCACGCCGACTTCGGGATCGCCGGGGCCAAGAACGAGGGCCTGATCTTCGCCGGCGGCAAACCGCTGCGCAAGGTCCCGCAGGAGAAGCTCGTCGACACGCTCTTCGAGGAGATCGACAAATCGCTGGACCGCGGCGGCGAGGTCGAGTTCGACGAGGCCGAGTCGCGGGAGGGGGCCGAGTGGGTCGCCAACATCGAGCGCCAGAACGCCGGCGAACTGACGCCGGAGAAGATCGCCGCGATGGAGAAGGAAGCGGTCGAAAAAGGCGAGTCGGACAAGGTACTGCTCGACGAGGCGGCCTCGCCCACGGCAGGCCGTCGCTTCACCAGGGCCTGAGTGCGCGTATAGATTTGCCGCATGACTGACGTCGATCCGTTCGGGCGCGGCCGGGTCCGTCGCCTCTTCGGGCTCGATCGCAGCGGTCCGAAACCGCGCCAGACCCGCAAAGGGGAGCCGCTCAACCCCTGGACGATCCCCAACTTCGTCGGCTACCTGCGCCTGGCCGGGATCCCGGTGTTCCTGATCCTGGCGTACTCCTCCGGGGACGGGCGCTCGGCCGCCGCGGCAACGATCTTCTGGCTGATCGCGGCCGGGGACTACCTCGACGGGTTCCTCGCCCGCGTCACCGGCCAGTACAGCCGCATGGGCGCCCTGATGGACCCGTTCATCGACCGCCTGACGGTGATCTCCGGCGCCCTCGTCTGTTGGAGCTTCGAGCTGCTCCCGCGCTGGGCCCTGATCGTTCTCGCCCTGCGCGAGATCGCGATGCTCTTCCTCGGCGAGTATGGCCTCAAACACGGCGTCGACATCCAGATCAACTGGCCGGGCCGGATCGGCGTCTTCTGGATCATGGCCGGGATCTTCTTCGCGATGGTCTTCGCGGGCTGGGTCCCGCTCGCCTTCTTCTACTTCGGCCTGGCGATGGCACTGGTCGCCACCGTGCTCTACGCCCGGGAAGGCTTCCGCGCGTCGCGGGCGCAACGCTCGGTCGGGCCTGAGGGTTGAGACACGCGCCGCGACGCAACGCGCCACCCGGTCTCGAAAAACCTTAAACCTACGGTTGAAGGTTTTGGTCGGTCGATCTATACTGCCCTCCCGCGACGATCTGGCGGCGGGACCGGCCCACTTCTCTCGACAAGGAGCACGATGGAGGACACCTTTCCCGATCTTGGTTCGCTCAGCGACAAGGAGCTGAAGGACCTGATCGACAACCTGACCGCGGAGGAGAACGAGATCTCCTACAAACGGCGCGTGCTGCACGGGAAGATCGACATCCTGCGGGCCGAGCTGGTGAACCGCCTGCGCCAGAAACGCGAGCGCGGCGATTCGCTCATCTCCGGGGACGACGTCGAGCAGCTGACCAACATCCTCGCGGGCAAGGCCCAAGGCGAGGATCCGGCCGCCTAGCGGAGCGCCGACGATGTCCGCCGTGCACTGCCCCGAGTGCGGGTTCGCGAATCCCGAGGGCGCCAACTACTGCCAGAAATGCGGCGCCTACCTGGGCGGGCCGGCGGAGAGCAAAGAGGACCCGACGACGATGACCTATCGGGTCGACGAGACCGGCGACATGCAGCCGGTCGACATCGAGGACGTGGTTGAGGAGTCGGGCGCGGCGCTGGTGATCCGCGCCGGCGGCGGCCGCGCCGGAGAGAGCTTCTCGATCGACGAGGACCGCACCTCGATCGGCCGCAGCCCAGACGCCGGGGTCTTCCTCGACGACGTGACCGTCTCGCGCAACCACGCGCTGCTGGTGCGGCGCCGCGACGGCCTCTACATCGACGATCTCGGCTCCCTGAACGGCACCTACGTCAACCGGCGCCGGATCGAGTCCCACCGGCTCGCCGATGGCGACGAGATCCAGGTCGGCAAGTACAAGCTCTCCTACCTGGAGCGCTGATGGCCTCCGTCCCGGATTCCGCCCGGCGCACGCCGGATTCCGCCTCCCGTCCCCGCAAGGCGCTGACGATCGGCGCCGTCTGCAAGATCCTGCAGAGCGAATTCGACGACGTCTCGATCTCCAAGATCCGTTACCTGGAGGACCAGAAGCTGCTGAACCCGCGGCGGACCTCGGGCGGCTACCGGCTCTACAGCCAGTCCGACGTCGAGCGCCTGCGCACGATCCTGCGCCTGCAGCGCGACGAGTTCCTGCCGCTGCGGGTGATCCGCCAGGAGCTCGCGGCGGGCAACGACATCGGCTTCGGCGGTGCCGGCGGTGACGGCGGCGAGCGCAAGGCAACCCCGGGCGCGGTTCGGCGGGCGATCCTCGTCGACACCTCGCGCACCTACCTCAGCCTGGAAGAAGTCCTCGAGGAAACCGGGGCCCGCGAAGAGCTCGTCTCCGAGCTCGAAGGTTTCGGCATCGTGCAGCCGGAGAAACGGGAAGGGCGGACCGTCTACGACGAGACCGACCGCGAGATCGTCCGCTCCGCCAACGAACTGTCACGGGTGGGTGTCGGCGCGCGCAACCTGCGCATCTTCCGTTCCTCCGCGGATCGCGAGTCGCAGCTGCTGGAAGCGCTTCTGGGACCCTCGCTGCGCTCCCGCAACCCGGAGCGGCGCAAAGAGGCGCTGCAGAGCCTGGAAAGCCTCGCCGCGACCGTCAGCCACCTGAAGCACCTGCTGCTGGTCCGCGACCTGCGCCGCCTCGCCGGCGACTGAGGCTCCGCGCCTGTGCCGCGGGTGACCCGCAGGCGGACGGTGGACGCGCCGATCGCCGCCGTCTGGAAGGTCGTCTCCGACCCCTACGCGCTGCCGCGCTGGTGGCCGCGGGTCTCGCGGGTGGAGGACGTCGACGCGCGCGGCGGCCGTCGCAGCCAGTGGACCAAGGTGCTCGAGACCCAGCACGGGCGCGGCGTACGGGCCGACTACCGCTGCGTCTCCTCGGCCGAGCCGGAACGTTACGTCTGGGAGCAGCAGCTGGAGGGCTCGCCGTTCGCCAAACACCTGAAGGACTCGCGCGTCGACGTGGAGCTGCACCCGGCGGGGGAGGGCGAGACGCGGGTCGTGCTGACCTCGTCCCAGACCATGCGCGGGATGTCACGGCTCGGTGGCTGGATGATGCGCAAGGGCCAGCGCGACATCCTCGACGCGGCCCTCGACGGGCTCGAGGAGGCGCTGGCGTGACCGAGCCGCGCCGCGACACGAACTGGTGGGGCTGGGGCGACCCGATGCGCCGCACGGAGCTGGACGCGACCGCGCTTGGCGTCCTGCGGGAACGGATCGGCGAGCTGGAGCCCTGGCCGCTGGCGGCGCGGATCGACGACTTCGACCTGCCCGCGGCGCGCCCGCTCCCGCGGGCCGTGATCGACGCGGTCGGCGCCGACGCGGTCTTCGACTCAAAGGAGGACCGGCTGCGCCACGCTCGCGGGAGCGGTTATGTAGACCTGGCGCGGATGCGCTCGGGGCTGCTGGAGAACGCGCCCGACGCAGTGCTGGTGCCCGCCGACGCGGCCGCCGTGGGGCGGCTTATCGACGCCTGCGCGGCCGCCGGTGTCGCCGTGGTGCCGTTCGGCGGCGGGACGAGCGTCGTCGGCGGGGTGGAGCCGCTGCGCGGGACGCACGAGGCGCTGATCAGCCTCGACCTCGCCGCGCTCCGCGAAGTCACCGTCGACGAGACCTCGCTGACGGCGCGCCTCGGCGCCGGGCTGCGCGGCCCAGAGGCCGAGGCGGCCCTCGCGGCTCAGGGCCTGACCCTTGGCCACTTCCCGCAGTCCTTCGAGTACGCGACGATCGGCGGCTTCGCCGCGACCCGCTCGGCCGGCCAGGCCTCGAGCGGCTACGGCCGCTTCGACTCGCTGGTCAGCTCGGTGCGCCTGCTCGCGCCGGCCGGGAACCTGCGCACGCTGGAAACCCCGCACACCGCTGCCGGGCCCGCGCTGCGGGAGCTCGTGATCGGCTCCGAGGGCGCCCTCGGCGTGATTCCGGACGTGACCGTGCGGGTCCGCCCGGCCCCGCCGCAGCGCCGCTATGAGGCCTGGATCGCGGAGAGCTTCGAGGCGGGGGCGAACATCGTCCGCAACCTCGCCCAGGGACCCGGCCTGCCGACCGTCATCCGCGTCTCCGACGAGGAGGAGACGATGGGGTCGCTGGCGCTCTCGGGCCCGCGTGGCGCGGCAGGCAAAGCCTTCGGCACCTACCTCAAGGCGCGACGCCGGGCGGGCGGCGCCCTGATGATCGTCGGCTACGAGGGCGCCGAGGAAGCGCTCACCCGCCGCCGTTCGCTGACCGTGCGGGCGCTGCGCGAGGGCGGCGCCGTCTACCTCGGCCGCGCTGCTGGACGCTCCTGGGAGCACGGCCGCTACGGCGGCCCCTACCAGCGCGATCTCCTGATGGGGATGGGCGCGATGGCCGAGACCCTCGAGACCTCGCACACCTGGACCCGCCTCGGTGAGCTCCACCGTTCCGTCGGCGCCGCGATCGCGGGCGCGCTCGACGGCCAGGGCACCCCCGGCCTCGTCTTCTGCCACCTCTCGCACGCCTATGCGGACGGCGCCTCCCTCTACTTCACCTTCATCTCCCGCGCCCGCCGCGGCGCCGAGCTCGAGCAGTGGTCGGCGGTCAAAAAAGCGGCCAGCGACGCGATCGTCGCCAACGGAGCCACGATCACCCACCACCACGCGGTCGGCCGCGACCACACGCCCTACATGGAGGCCGAGGTGGGGGAGACGGGCCTGGAGGTGCTTCGGGCCGTGAAGGAGAGGCTAGATCCCACGGGGATCATGAATCCGGGGAAGCTGCTGCCGTAGGGGGTGGGGGCCGGGACGGGTGTTGTTCCGGCGGGCTCCGGCAGTCCTAGAGGCGGCCTGGGCGTCTCATCGCGGTCCTGGCTGGCTGTGACCGCGATGAGACGCCCAGGACGTGAGGTTCGTGAAACATCCGGCACAGGTCCGGGCGGAGGTCGGACTTACGTCGCAGGTGCCTGCGAGAGATGCCACACCCGGCACAGATCCGTGCGAGAGATGCCGGGAACTCCACACTTCCCCAGACCTTCCGTCACTTTCGAGCGCTTTTCGGGCCTGAAAACAGGCCCCGAAAACGCGCTGCGTGTATTTCCCGCCCTATAGGGGGGTCAATACACGCAGCGCCTAATCCGGTGTTGTCCAACACGCACGGAAGCGTGGACTTCCCACGCTCTCCGTCACGACTTGCGAGTCTCGTGACGCTCTCGTGGGACTCCGGTGAGCGATCCGGGCCCATCCCGTGACGCGCCCGAGGCGCACGCCCGGAGGCTCCCCACCACTCCCCGCACTCCCGGCCGTCTCGGGCACGGCCACAGCCAGCCAGGGCCGTGGCCGAGACGGCCCTCTGGCCGACACGCCTCGCGTCCCTTTCCTCGGGGGCCAGCTTCAGCGGGCCGCGAACGCCGCTGGGCCGCTATTCGCCTTCTTCTTCGGCCTTTTTCGCTTCTTCTTCGCGGAGCGCCAGGCCGACGATCGGGCCGGTGATGGTGCCGCGGAGGACTTCGGTGCCGAAGTAGGTCGGCGTTTTTTTCTGCTTCGTCGCAGCTTCGATACCCGCCTGGAAGGCTTTGTTGTCGACTTTGGTGATCGCGATCTGGTCGAAGGTCCCGCTCGCTAGGTAGCCGAGGATTTCCAGCGGCACTTCGAACTGGGCCGCGATCACGCCCGCTGCTTTGCCGGTGCCTTTCACGGTGGTGGAGGCCAGTGGGAGCATTTTTTTCGGGTTCTCGGCGAGCCAGATCGCGTATGAGGTCCCCGCCGTGGTCGGTGCGAGGTTCGTCGCTTCGATCTGCAGAGCCAATTTGTTTTTCACCCGGCCGAAGGAGGCGAAGCCTTTCGCTTCCGAGCCGTCGACCGCTTTCAGTTCGGCTTCCGTTGCCGGTTTGGCGCCCGAGGTCGTTTCGGATCCGGTTTCGGCTTTGCCTTCTTCGGCGGCGGTCGTCGCGCCCCCGGTCGAAGCGGTGGTGGAGGAACTGTCGCTGCCTCCTCCCGAGACGAGCAGGACCACGACGACGATGACCGCGATCGCCGCGAGCACCCCGCCGCCGAGCATCCAGGCTTTGCGCCCGGTGGGAAGCGTGATCGTGCGGCCGGCCGCAGGTGGAGTAGGTGCATGAGTCGCCGTCGCGACAGGTTTGGGCTTCGACCCGACTTGTGGTGCCACGGCGTCCGCGATGGCGGGCTCCGCCGACTCCTCGCTCGCGGCGGACGCCTCCGGCTCGGGCTCCGGCGCCGTCACTTCGGCGGCGGGGTGGGCGCCGCCCGCGATCGGCGGCGGGACGTCGGGAGCCGGCTTGCCTTCGGCCTGCAGCTGGGCCAGGGCGCCGACTACTTTGGCGCGGACCTCGTCCTCGCTCAGCCCCAGAAGGGCCGCGATGTCCGCGTATCCCTGCTCGCCGGAGGCCAGCAGGCGCAGCATCGCATTCTGCTCGTCGGTCAGCGCCACCCCGCGGAACCCTAATAGTCTCCCCGGCCATGGGGAGCGAGGGAACGATTAAGAAGCAATCCGACCTGGAGTCGAACTTCGACACCTACATCGGTACCGAGTGGATATCGCTCGATCCGGATGACGCGCGGGCGCGGATCGAGATGCGCGACGAGCTGCGCCAGCCCTACGGGCTGATGCACGGTGGCGTCTACTCGACCCTGATCGAGAGCCTCTGCTCCTACACCACCGCGGTCGCGGTCCACGAGGAAGGCAACATCTGCCTGGGGCAGGCGATCGAGGTCAGCATCCTGCGCCCCGTCTCCTCCGGTTACGCCGAATGTCGCGCCATCGTCCGCCACCGCGGCCGCACCACCTGGGTCTGGGAGGCCGAGGTCCTCGACGACGAGGAACGCCTGTGCGCCCTCGCCAAGATGACGATGGCCATCCGTCCCGCTCCGGCAGGTTGACGGGCCTGAAACCGGACTATCTGACGGGTTTTCGGCCCGTCAACATCTAGCCGCCGAAGCGGTTCGTGATCGGAAGGCGGCGGTCGCGGCCGAAGGCGCGGGGGGTGATGCGGATGCCGGGTGCCGCCTGGCGGCGCTTGTACTCGGCGCGGTCGACCATGCGGATCACCTCGTCGACGATCTCGCCGGGGAGACCGGCGGCGGCCATCTCGTCGCGGCCCTCGTCGCGCTCGACGTATGCCTCGAGGATGCGGTCGAGCAGGTCATAGTCGGGCAGCGAGTCGCTGTCGAGCTGCTCGGGGCGGAGCTCGGCCGAGGGCGGGCGCTCGATCACGGCGGCGGGGACCAGCTCGCACCCGGCCCGTTCGTTGCGCCGTTCGACCAGGTTGTAGACGAGCGTCTTCGGCACGTCCTTGATCACCGCGAAGCCGCCGGCCATGTCGCCGTAGAGGGTCGCGTAGCCGACCGACATCTCGCTCTTGTTGCCGGTCGTCAGCACCAGCCAGCCGTGGCGGTTGGAGAGGGCCATCATCAGGTTGCCGCGGATCCGCGCCTGGATGTTCTCGGCGGCGAGGTCGGGCTCGGAGGGTTTGGTCGGGTCGGCGCCGGCATCGGCGTCCTCTGAGCCGGGGCGCAGGTGCTCGTCGAGGGCGTCGCGGTAGCCGTCCATCATCGGCGCGATCGGGATGTCGATCAGCCCCGTCCCGAGGTTGTGAGCGATCTGACGGGCGTCGTCCTGGGTTTCGTCACTGGAATGTGGCGAAGGCATGACAACCAGCGTGACCCGCTCGGGCCCGAGCGCGTCGACGGCGAGCATCGCGACCAGCGCCGAGTCGATGCCGCCGGAGATCCCCAGGCCGACGTGCCCGAAGCCGTTCTTCTCGACGTAGTCATGGAGGCCGAGCTGGAGGGCGCCGTAGACCTCGTCGAGGTCCGGAAGCGGGTCGGCGAGCGGCGCCTCCGCGCCGTCCTCGGCCGGGACGTCGACGACCACGAGGTCCTCCTCGAACTGCGCCGCCCGCGCCAGCACGCTGCCGTCGGGCCCCAGCAGGAAGCTCTGCCCGTCGAAGACCAGTTCGTCCTGACCGCCGACGAGGTTGACGAAGGCGAAGTAGGCGCCGTATTCGCGCGCCCGCTCGCCGAACATCTCTTCGCGCTCCTGCCCCTTGCCGCGGTGGTAGGGCGAGCCCGAGGGATTGGCCACGATCCGTGCGCCCGCGTCCGCCTCGGCCTGCCCGGGGCCGCCGGGGGACCAGACGTCCTCGCAGACCGTCAGGCCGACGGGCGTCCCGGCGACCTCGATCGTGTCGCCGTCGTCCCCCGGGATGAAGTAGCGCTGCTCGTCGAAGACGGAGTAGTTCGGCAGCCGGTTCTTGCGGTAGACCCGCTGGACGGCGCCGTCGGCGAGGACGGCGAGGGAGTTGTAGGCGTGGCGGTAGTCGCCGCCGCCCTCGGCGGGCTCGGCGAATCCGACCAGCACCGTGATCCCCGGCGCGACGCCCTTGGCGAGCTTCTCGACCGCCGCCACGTTCGCGGCGAGGAAGTGGCGCTTGAGGTAGAGGTCCTCGGCCGGGTAACCGGGCACGCAGAGCTCGGGGAAGATCGCCAGCTCGGCCCCGGCCGCGGCGGCGCGCTCGATCCAGGCGGCGATCTTCGCGGTGTTGCCGTCGACGTCGCCGACGGTGGGGTTGATCTGGCAGAGGGCGATTCGCATCGTGGGGACATTGAAGTATTCCCGGCCGGGGGGCGGACGAATCTGCCGGAACCGTTTAAGGGGCGCCTCTAGGGTGCCGCCGATGCGCTCGGGCCGGCTTCTCATCGCCTTCGCGGCCCTCGTCGCGGGGCTGGCCGCCGCGGTCCCGGCGGCCGCGGCGCCGCGGCCATTCGAGCGCCCCGCCGAAGGCCTGCCGCTCGGGCGCGACTCCTACACGGTGCCGGAAGCGGCGGCGTCCCCTCACTGCGGCGAGCACTTCTGCGTCCACTGGGTCGACCAGGGCCCCGACGCCCCGCGGTTGAAGGACACGAACGGCGACGGGGTCCCGGACTACGTCGAACGGGTGCTGGCGGTCGCCGAACACGTTCACGAGGTCGAGAACGAACAGCTGGGCTGGCGCGAGCCGCTCTCCGACGGCACGCTGGGCGGCGGGGAAGGGGAGACCGACGTCTACCTCGCCGAGATCGGGCCCCAGCTCTTCGGCTACGCGGCGCCCGACCGCGGCCAGGCCGCGGAAGAAGGCCCGACCCCGCGCCACCTGCACGGCTACCTGGTCCTCGACAACGACTACGAACCCTTCGAGTTCCCGAACACGACGCAGGGCCGTGACCTGAAGGTGACGTTCGCCCACGAGTACAACCACATCCTCCAGTTCGGCTACGAAGCTTACGAGGACCCCTGGTTCGCCGAGTCGACCGCGGTGTGGATGGAGGACCAGGTCTACAACGGCATCGACGACTACCTGCGCTACGTCCGCGACTGGGTGAAGCTGGCGGAAACGCCGCTGACCGCGAACTCGCTGAAGATGTACGGGAGCGCGGTCTGGAACGAGTGGCTCGCCCACCACTACGGGCCGGCGCTGATCCGCCAGGCCTGGGCCTATGCCGGGCAGGCGCGTCCCGAGGGCTTCGCCGTCGCCGCCTACGAAAGCGCCATCCGCGCCGCCGGGGGCGCCGGGTTCGGCCAGAGCTTCACCCGCTTCGCCGCCGACGTCGCCGAGTGGCGCACCGGGATCGGCTTCCGCGAGAGCGACCTCTACCCGGACATGCCGCGCCAGGGATCGCTGGAGCCAGGCACGCCGCCCGTCACCCACGACCTGGACCACACGACCTTCGCGCTGCTCGGCGTCCCGGCGACGGCCGGCCGCGAAGTCGAAGTCCAGGTCACGGCGCCGGAAGGCGTCGCGTCCGGGCTGGCATTGGTCGGGCGCCTGGGAACCGAACGCGGCGGGAGCACGGTCAAAGCCGTCGCCTACTCGCGGGTCGGCGGCACCCTCACCGCGCGCATCTCCGACCCGGCGCGCTACCAGCGCATCACCGCGGTCGTCGTCAACGCCGACGCGAGCGCCGATGGCTACGCCGCCGGCCACGTCGACTGGCACTACCTCGCCGAAGAAGAGCCCTTCGAAGTCAGCGAGCGGATCGTCCGCTAGGCGTCGCGGCGCCGTTGCTCGACGCCACCGCCCGCACCTTCGGCGGCACCACGGCCGGCGGCGCGGTGGCGATCGCCTCGTCGGTCGCCGCCTCGAGGTCGAGCGCGAAGCTGTCGAGGTCGGCCATCGCGTCGTAGTCGCCGATCAGGCCGAAGTTGACCTGTCCGTTGTAGGACATGATCCCGATGCAGAGCGCCTGTTTGCGGGCCAGCGGCACCATCGGGAAGATCGACTCCATCTGCCGTCCCAGGACGTAGAGCGGGAACTGCGGCCCCGGCACGTTGGTGACGACGAGGTTGAAGAAGCGCTGGGCCGGCTGCAGGCGGGCGGCCTGGGAGACGATCGTGGTCGGCGCGAAGTCGGTCAGGCGGGTGAGGATTTCGGCGCCGACGGCCTGGCCGGAGGCCTTCAGGTCGCCCATCTCCTCGGTGACGATGTGGAGGCGCTCGACCGGGTCCTCGCACCACACCGGCAGCGGCGCCATCATCGCCGTGATCCGGTTGCCGAGCGCGCCGTGCTCTTCGGCCTCGCGGATCGAGACCGGGACCAGGGCCCGCAGCGTCATCCCGTCGGTGTCGTGGCCACGGGCGCGCAGATAGCGGCCGATCGCACCGGAGACGATCGAGAGGATCACGTCGTTGACGGTGCCGCCGTGGGCGTCCTTTACGCGCTTCAGGTCGGTCAACTGCGCCTGCGTCATCTGGAAGCGGCGGTGGGGGCCGATCTCGACGTTGAAGGGGGTGGAGGGGGCGCGCACGCTGGCGGCGGCCATCTTCGAGGTCGCCACGGCTCCGTTCAGCACCTGCCGCGGGCCGCGCAGGGCGTGGCGGAAGCCGCGGACGATCTCCCGCGGGCTGGTCAGCCGCTCCCGCAGCGCATCGGCGAGCAGCTGCGTGTCGGTCGGCTCCGGGCGGGCGAGCCACGGCGGCGGGGTCGAGGGCGGGCCCTTCGGTTCGCGGTCGAGGTCGTAGAGGACGGTGGTGATGTCGACGCCGGAGACGCCGTCAACCAAGGCGTGGTGGCTCTTGCCGATCACCGCGAAGCGGCCGTCCGCCATGCCCTCGACCAGCCACAGCTCCCAGAGGGGCTTGGAGCGGTCGAGCTGCTGGGAGAAGATCCGCGCCGCCAGGTTGCGCAGCTGCTCGTCGGAGCCCGGCGCGGGGAGCGCGGTCTGGCGGACGTGGTAATCGAGGTTCAGGTGCGGGTCGTCGACCCAGACCGGCCGGCCCTGGCCGAAGGGAACGTCGCGCAGCTTCTGGCGGAAGCGCGGCACCAGGTGCAGCCGCGAGGCGATGTGGTCGCGGAATTCCTCGTGCGTGGGCGCGGGCCCTTCGAAGATGATCGTCGAGGCCACGTGCATGTGGGCGCCGTCGCGCTCCATGTGGAGAAACGACGAATCGAGCCCTGAAAGACGGTCGTTATTGGGCACGCGGTCATCTTCGCATACGGCGTTCAAGCCATGTGAGGGCATTTTCCTGGCTTTGCAGCACGCTTTCCGGGGTTCTGCACGTTTTCGTGCCGTTAGGGAACTGTGTGCGGCTGCTCACACGGGTGATCCATCGGGGTCCCTAGCGTGTTCAGTCCATAAAGGAAAGAACCCATCTGCCGAGTCCCCTCGCCACAGCGCGACGGGGAGCGGGGGACCCAAATGCCGCGGTGACCACCAGGCCGCGGCACGGGGCGAATCGGGCGACTCATCGCCCGTAACGGACGTCGGCCAGAGCGCCGGGGTTCGCGAGCCCGTCAGCTAACCCCGTAGGCAGCAGAAAGCGAGTGATTACACGATGCGATTCACCCTGCCCGTGATCGGCGCCGCCTTGGCGTTGTCGGTCGGCGTGTCACCGGCGGTCGCCCTGCAGCACCAGGACAACGGGGCGCACCACCGGCACCAGCATCACAAGACGCATAAGCGGGTCAAGTCACACATCGCGCTGCACGTCTCCAAGCACTCCGTGCTGACCGGGGACGGCGTGACCGTGCGAGGCAAGGTCCGCCCGAGCGGCGGCCATCGGGTCAAGGTCGTCTTCGGCGGCACCGACCACGAAGTCCTCACCGTCCACACCAAGTCGAACGGCACCTTCAAGGCCAAGTGGGACGTGGCGGATATCGGCAACTACGACGTGACGGCCCACGCGATCGGCGGCAAGCGGATGCGCGGGTCCCACAGCAAGGTTCGTCACCTGACCTCGTTCCGCCTCGCCGGCGCCTCCTACTACGGCCCCGGCCTCTACGGCAACGGCGTCGCCTGCGGCGGCACCCTCATGCCGAGCACCCTCGGCGTCGCCAACAAGACGCTGCCCTGCGGCACGATGGTGAAGCTCCGCTACAACGGCAACTCGATCACCGTCCCCGTGATCGACCGCGGCCCCTACGTCGCCGGTCGCGATTACGACCTGACCGAAGCCGTCAAGGAGCGCCTCGGCTTCCCCGGGGTGGGGTACGTGCAGGCGAACCACTAGGCAGTTGCACTGCCTGGGCGGCGGGCGGCGGTCGGCGTTGTGCCGGCCGTCGCGGCCGTCCGAGTTGCGCCTGGGCGTCTCATCGCGGTCCTGGCTGGCTGTGACCGCGATGAGACGCCCAGGACGTGAGGGTTTCGTGGGGAAATGCGAAGGGACGTGACGCTTCCGCCAGGAACTTCACACCTTCGTCACGCTTCCGCCCGGAACTCCACTCTTCCGTGACGCTTCTGTCGGGGTGGGACCCAACCCCCTGTCCTTAGTCGCCCACAGGGTTACTAAGGACAGGGGGTTGCCGTCGGCGGGGCCAGATCGTGGAAGAACGCCGGAGGAAGTGTGGAGTTCGTGGCGACTCCCTCACGTCTGTCCGGACGGCGTCGCAGTTTCTCCATCGTTTTCATACCTCGGCCGTCTCACCCACGGCCACAGCCAGCCAGGGCCGTGGGTGAGACGGCCGCTCTCACCGGGACGCCTCGCGTCCCTTATCTCGGGTGCCGGCTTTCCAAGGCCAGGACCCTTGTCAGGAACCCGCCAAGCCACCTCACCCCGGCAGCGCCAGCCGTAGCTGCGGCTCGTCCTCCTCTGGGGCCGGGGCGGTCTCGGTTTCGTCGCCGAACGACGCGAGGCGGACGCCGAGCAGACGCACCGGGCGCGGTGGGTCGTAGGCGCGCAGCAGCTCGAGGGCGATCGGCCAGACGACGTCGGGGTCGTTGGTGGGGCTCTCCACCGATTGGGACCGGGTGATGTTGGTCCAGTCGTCGAGGCGCACCTTGATCCCGATCGAGCGCCCTTCCAGGTCCTTTTTCTTGAGCCGGCGGCAGAGCTCCTCGGTCTGCTCGTAGAGCGTCCGCTCGAGCGAGGGGAGGTCCGCGACGTCCTCGTCGAAGGTCGTCTCCACCGATTGCGATTTGGTCTCGCGGGTGACGCTGATCGGCGTGTTGTCGAGCAGGTTGCCGCGGGCGTGGAGCCAGGCGCCCGAGCGTGGGCCGAAGCGCGCTTCGAGGTCGCCGCGGTCCCAGGCGCCGAGCTCGGAGAGGGTGGTGATCCCGAGCTTCTCCAGCCGCTCGACCGTCTTCGGGCCGATCCCGGGGACGACGCCGGGCGGCCCGTTGCCGAAACGCGCAAGCGCGTCGTCGCGGGAGACGACGACCATCCCGTTCGGCTTGCCGAGCTCGCTGGTCATCTTCGCCAGCAGCCGCGACTCGGCGATCCCGACCGAGCAGGTCAGCCCGGTCAGTTCGCGGATCTCCGCCTTGATCCGCCGCATCGTCGCCTTCGGCGAGAAGATCCCGGTGAGGTCCAGGTAGGCCTCGTCCAGTCCCACGACCTCGACGATCTCCACGTTCGAGCGCAGCACTTCCATCACCACCGCCGAGGCCTCGCGGTAGGCGGGGAAGTCGGGTGGGATGTAGACCGCGTTCGGCAGACGCCGCCGCGCGACCGCAGCGGGCATCGCCGAGTGGATCCCGGCCAGCTTGCGCGCCTCGTAGCTTGCGGTCGTCACCACCGCCCGCGGCCCGGAGCCGCAGACGACCACCGGCTTCCCTCTCAACTCGGGATGCCGACGCAGCTCGACCGACGCATAGAAGGCGTCCATGTCTGCGCAAGCTATGACCCGATCCCAGTTTTCCCACTCCAAAGCCATTTCCGGGGATTCTACGCCGAGGCTCGGCGCTGGCATCGGGGGCAGATTCGGCGCCGCAAAGTGCGTGGTCGTTCACATCGGGGTGGGGGCGTAAGTGGCGAGCGCGACGCTTACGCAGTCCCTTCGGTATCGGCTCTACCCGTCCGTAGATCAAGAAGAGGTCCTTCGCCGCTACTGCGCCCACTCCCGGGCCCTCTGGAATTGCTCCCTGGAGCAGTTCGGATATTGGCGCCATGGTCGTCCGCCGTCCCCGAACCACGCTGTCCGCAGCCGCCAGTTGACCGAAGCACGAAGCGAGTTGCCCTGGCTCCGCGAAGTCCCTCGGTCAGTTCAGCAGGTGGCACTCCTCGACTTTGATCGTGCCTGCCAAGAATGGTGGCGGGGAAAGGGCGGCTATCCCCATTGGCGCAGCAAGCGGCGGGCCGGCTTCGGCATGCAGGGTTGCTCGATTCGTCGCAAGAGCCGGAAGTGGGCAATTCTGAGGGTCCCGCTGCTGGGCGAGGTAAGGCTTCGCTGTGGCGGGCTCCAGATACCGCCGGTAGACGTAGTCAGGGTCACTTGCGACGGAAAGAATCGGTGGCATGTCTCGGTCGTAGTCCGTGTGGTTCCTGAGGCCGCGCCCGATTCATCTGGAAGGGCAATCGGAATTGACCGAGGCGTCGTCAATGCTCTCGCGCTCTCCGACGGGCGAATGTTCAAAACCCCGTCATCGAAGCGTGGCGACAAACGAGTAGCCGCGCTTCAGCGTCGTCTTGCTCGCCAGCGTCGAGGTTCAGTGCGACGGGAGAAGACCAAGCGCGTAATTGCGGGGATCAGGCAGACCGAGAAGGACCGTCGCAGGGATTGGATCGAGCAGCGCACCGCTGAGTTGCTAGCTGACTTTGGGGTCTTCGCAGTTGAGGATCTACGGGTCGCGAACATGGTTCGCCGCCCTGCCCCCAAGGTCGATGAAACCGGGAAGTTTCTCCCGAATGGAGCGACTGCGAAGGCCAGTCTGAACCGCGACATCTTGGGGCAGGGATGGTCCCACTTCCTTACCCGCCTTCAGGAGAAGGCGGCACACGGCGGCGCCATAGTGGTCCTGGTTGCGCCCCACAACACGAGCCGCGAATGTCGAGCGTGCGGCCACATTGCTTCTGGCAACCGCAAGAGCCAAGCGGTCTTTGCCTGCGAGCAGTGTGGCCACCGCGCACACGCCGACACTAATGCGGCCGAAAACATTCTCGCCCGGGGGCTTTCCGCCCTCGCGCATACCCCCGGATCGGGGGCAAGAGGCCATTGCGCCTCTGCTCGCGTAACTCGTCCACAAGGCGCAGCGAGAACCACCGCTATTGCGGAAAGGAGCCTGCGTCATGGCTAGCTCCGGAGATCAGGTGCGAGGCCAAAGAGGATGCTCGGTCTGCAAGGACGGGTACGCCTGTGGGAAGCGGTGGCCTGATGTAGCGCAGGCCGGACGGGTGGGCGTGTATGAGGGGTCGGTGGTGGCGTGACCACGCTCAGCGGCAGCCAGATCATCGGCATCGCCATTTTGCAGCGGCGCTACGGCTGGACTGACCTCCAGATCATCGAACTGCTCGACGGTAATAGGCGGTCGGTGCAGTGAGCCGCGGCGAGAAGCTGTTCAGCGTCACCGCGGCGGATCTCGATTGGGAATTCTTCCGCGCCGGCGGCAAGGGCGGCCAGAAGCAGAACAAGACCTCAAGCGCCTGTCGGTGCAAACACGCCCCCAGCGGCGCAGTCGGTGAATCGCGCGAACACCGCACGCAGACGGCGAACCGCCGCGCCGCCTTCGGCCGCATGGCTCGCTCTGCCGAGTTCCAGGCGTGGCTGCGCCGGATGGCCCTCGGGCTGCCGTCCGTCGAGGCCGCGGTCGAGGAGAGCATGCGCGAGGAGAACCTGCTCATCGAGTACGGGACCGCGGAGCGTGAGTCGTGAGCGGCCCGCTCGACGACGCGACGATCACCAGCATCAACCCGCAGCCGGGGGAGACCGTGGTCGTCACGCTCCCGAAGCCGATGAGCCAGAGGTTCATCGGAGACGTAGGCGACCAGCTGAAGCAAGCCTTCCCAGACAACCGCTGCGTGGTGATGGAGGAGGGCACGTCGCTCTCGGTGGAGGACGATCCGCTGAGCCGCGCAGACGTCATCGCCGCCATAGAGAAGCGCCAGGACTTCAACACGTCGGGCGGCTCTAACTGGGGTCCCGCGAATTCGGCCAAGGCCAAGAACCAGCTGCTGATCACCTTGCTCGTGGACCTCGACTTGATGTCCGAGGACGAGGCGAAAGAGAGCTTCAGCGCGCGACATCAGGAGTACGAACGGCGGACCACTGAGGCGGTCGAACGCTACAACGCTGAGCGCCGGGCGGAGGGGAAGTCGTGAGCTCTCGGACCTGTTTCACCTGCGACGTCTGCGGTCGCGAGGTGCTCGCGGCGGTCGTCACCGGCCACAACCCGCTGGGGCTCCCGGAGGGCTTCCTACAGATCCAGATCACCGGCCGCGAGCGGATCCTCGAAACCCTCCAGCGGCGATCTGACCGCGAGTACCGACCGGAGAAGACCGATGACCAGCTAGAGGAAGGAGCGCCATGAGCGCGACGAGTGGACCACGTCCGAAACCAGGGATCCCAGTATGAGCGCCGCAATAGCCGAACGCGTGGTGGTCCGCCCGAACCCGAAAGGGGACGAGGCGGAACCCCTCTACGAGAAGGAGCTCTACGACGCAGCGACCGGCGAACGGATCCCGAAGGGCTGGGAGCGGCAACCATGTCGCAAGCGCGCCGTCGATTGGATCCGCGATGACCGCGATCGGCCGATGATCACCCAGGACGAGTTCACGATCCCCGGCCCCGAGGTGGTCGCCTACGGTCTCGACCCGCAGTACGCACCAGGGCGCCCGGGCCGCTACGTCGTGGCCGGCCAGCTGGAGGGACGGGTCTGGTGAGCCGCACCGCGACCGTGGACCTGCCACGGACCAAGCTCCGCTGCATCACGCCCGACCCAGAGACGGGGGAGATCATCGAGCGCGTCATCCCGGAGAAGTCCCTGCGTCCCCAGCCGCCGAAGGAGCCGAAGGAACCGCAGCTGGACGAGCGGTTGATCACGATGGTGAAGCGCGGGGACATCTGGGGCGCCACCGGGTGCTCCGTCGTCGCCATGGCCACCCACCGAGAAGCACTGCTCCACTACCGCGAGGTCCAGCTACCGGAGTACTGGGCGTTCTTCTCGAACCACCTTCGCCGCGACGAGCAGCGCAAGCTGGCCCGCGGCGAGAGCAGGGCGATCGTCCGACCCGTGGAGGCCTGCTGGCAGATCGGTGACCGCGTGTACGTGGCCGCCGACATGGAGGCCGAGGTCATGAAGCTCACGAAGACCGGAGACGACTTCGCGACGGTCTTCAAGATCTACGACTTCCGCGAAGTCCTGTTGAAGCGCGGAGTGCTCGGCGACGACATCCCCCAGACCGATGACCACGGCTACGCCCCGGAACTGACGCCGACCGAGAAGGAGCGGGCCCGGCTCGAGGGCGCCTACACCACCAGCCCGGCGAGGGCGGTCGACGAGGCCGGTGGCGTCATGGACGACGATGCTCTCCGCCGCATCCACGCGGAGCAGTCGGCGGCCAACGCCGTCAGCCAGAGCAAGGGGCGCGTGGTGCTCACGAAAGGCCGGATTCAGCGGCGACTGGCCGAGGCCCGAGCCAAGAACCGGACCAGCACGGTGCGCTACTTGGAACGGCAGCTTGAGAGACTCAATACGAAAGAGGCGGCATGAGCTTGCAGATTTTTGGAGAGGCAGACGAGCGCACCATCGCGCAGATCGAACGGTGCCAGGCAGCCGAGGAAGGCTCGCGGGCGGTCCTCTGCGCCGACAACCACCTTGGCTATTCGCAGCCCATCGGCGGCGCCGTCGCATATCGCGAACACATCAGCCCATCCGGCGTGGGCTACGACATCGGCTGCGGCAACAAGGCGGTGCGGACCAACATCTTCGTGGACGCCCTGCACGGCTCCGACATCGGCGAGTTCATGGACGAGATCGTCAGGCGGGTCTCGTTCGGTATGGGCCGCAACAACGACGAGCCGGTCGAACACCCGGTGCTCGACCAGATCAAGGACGCGCCGTTCGCCCCGCAGCGCCAGTTGTACGACCTCGCCGTGAAGCAGCTGGGCACGGTCGGTTCGGGCAACCACTACGTCGACCTCTTCCGGGGCGACGACGGCATGCTCTGGATCGGCGTCCACTTCGGCAGTCGCGGCTTCGGCCACAAGACTGCATCCGGCTTCCTCGCGTTGGCCGAGGGCAAGCGCTTCGAGGAGCATGCGAGCGAGGGCGAGATGGACTCGCCGCCGATCGTCTTCGGCATCGATACCGAGCTCGGCCAGAGCTACATCGAGGCGATGGAATTGGCGGGCGCCTACGCCTACGCCGGGCGCGACGTGGTGGTCGACACGGTGCTCGGGATCCTCCAGTGCGAGGCGACCTACGAAGTCCACAACCACCACAACTTCGCCTGGCGCGAGGAACACGAAGGCGAGAACTGGTGGGTGATCCGCAAGGGCTGCACCCCGGCTTTCCCGGGCCAGCAAGGCTTCGTGGGAGCGACGATGGGGGAGACGTCGGTGATCTTGGAGGGCACGGAGACCGGCGAGTCGGCTCTCTTCTCGACCGTCCACGGTGCGGGCCGTGCGATGAGCCGCACCGCCGCCAAGGGCAAGACGAAGCGCCGCAAGCGGTGGGAGTGCAACCACCGCGACTGCGACTACTCGCACACCGACAAAGGGCAGTTCAGCTGCCCCGATCATCCCGACGCGAAGCCGCTCAAGCGGTGGACCGAGGAACAGAAGGCCAAGGGCTTCGTTGACTGGGAGTCCGAGAAGGCGATTCTCGACACGAAGGGCATCGAGCTACGGGGCGCAGACGCCGACGAGGCGCCGCCCGCCTACAAGCGTCTCGATGCCGTTCTCGCCGCTCAGGGAGACACGATCCGGGTCCTCCATCGGCTCCAGCCGATCGGCGTAGCGATGGCCGGACCGGACATCTACGATCCGTTCAAGGACTGATCCTTGACCTTCCGCCGCTGACCCACCTACACTTCCGTTCAACCGATATGGCCACTCCCGCGCGCGGCTGAGCGAACAGCAGAAGCGCCATGCGGGATGCGGCCGTCTCTGTCGTTCCTCCAAGTAGAGCCATGGACAAGACCCTCATCGCCTTCTCCGCCAGCGGCAAGGACTACATAGTGGTCGAAGGGACTGCTGACGAAGTCAACGACAAGCTGAGCGCTACGAACAGGGCCGGGAGCGGCCTGGTGAAGCTCACGCAACTTCCCGATCAAGGACAGACGTTCGGGCCCGCGCCGGTGTTCGTGAACCCGGAGCGGATCGCCTACGTGCGTCCTCCCGCCAGTCGCGGCAGTTCTCTTCAGGGCGACCTCTAGCGTCGCCGGTCACTCCGGGCTGGTGTAGCCGGCAGCACGCGTGGTTCTGGACCACGAAGCGCGAGTTCGACCCTTGCGCCCGGATCTAGGCGAGTCCCATTGCTTTCATCTGAATCGCCTTGGCGACCTCGAGGAAGCCGAGCGATACGTGTGGAGCGGCGCTGGAGTTGACGCGGAGGTTGATGGACGCCTCATCTCCGTCCTGCCCGACTACCTCCACGATCAGGACACAGCGACCGATCCCGCCCTCTTTAGGCAGCTCCGGGTCGTTTTCAATCTCCTCCATCAGATCGCCGATCTGTTTGCCAAGCGCGGTCTGATCGATAGCCATCTTTCGTCCCCTCTGTAGTCCGGTTTAGGCGCGCGACCCTACGCGACCCGGTACCGCAGTGGCTTGGGCATCTCCGCATTTTCGGAAAACCAAACCCGCTTCGGCTGGATGGCCTGGCGGGCGAAAGGAGGTGGGCGGATGCTCACCCGTATACGTATCGAGGTCTCGGACGAGGATTCGGCGGCGGCCACCGAACAGGCGTTGGATCGCTACGAGGCGGCGCTTCATACGCAGGAGGCGTTTCGCTTTGGCTTCATTGCGCCGGAGCCTTGGGAGTGGGGCAAGCTTCGAGCCGCGGACCAGAAGATTCTCGCGAGCGAGGATCTCGGTCGAGAGGTCTCCGACGAGGTGATCGAGTACGACGCCTCGCTGCCGGGCTACAAGGGTCGGCGCGTCGTCTGCTTCAGGCGGCTGGACACTCGCGGCGCCGCCAAGCCGAAAGCGCCCTCAGAACCGCCGGAAGGCAACACGAGCGAATCGAGCACGACGGTCCGCTTCCACGGCTCTACCGTCGCGATGTCCCGCGCCTTCCGTCCGTAGTCCAGCTTCACGGCGCTGTCGTCCACTGGCTAAGACGTCGCCCTCTCGAGGCGAAGAACGGGGATCGAAACCCCGCAGCGCTTTCAGCTTATGAGCACGATCAACACCAAACCCCTCACCGAACGGCGCCCCGGTCCCGAACCGGCAGGACGCACCTGCGCCGAAGACGGCTGCACGACGCTCCTCAGCACCTACAACTGCGGGGACCACTGTGCCCAGCACGGAGGCTGGCCGAAAGACACGGTCCGGCCAATCCAGACGGTCGATGACCTGGCAGATGTGATGGCGGCATGACCAGCTACAACCACGACAAGGAAGCACTGACCTGCTTCATCGTGATCCCATCCATCTGCTTCGTGCTCGGGTGGTTGGTGGGGCAGCTGTAGACCATGGAGCGAATCATGCATGGGGGTCTAGCCGAAGCTGTGCGGCCGGCGCTCGCTGAACTGTCACCGTCGCTACAAGAGCTTGCGCACTGCGACTACGTCCTCGGCGCAGATCCGATCTTCATCGGCCTCCATGCATACGAGGACTGCGGCGATGGTCGCACCCGGCGACAGACGGCCCACGCTTGTTGGCCTCATCCCTTTCATCTCCGCAAAGGTGAACCACCGACGGTGGTGCTCCCGAGCAGTCGGGAAGATATTGCGGCAGGGTCGGTGAGCAGAGCCCAGATCACCTTGGAGCACGAGCACTTCCACATCATCGACTGGGCTGTCTTCTCTCGCACCGGCAAGTGGGTGGCCGACTGGGTCGACCTCCCGGTAGTCAGCGACTACGCAGCCCGCGACAAGCAAGAGCGCTTCGCCTGCGCCGGTCAGCGCTACATCTTCCCCGAACGCACGGACTGGGGCCAAGTCCTCAGCCGTGATACGCGTCGCTTCTTCGACGCCTTCAGTGAGCAAGGTTTGGCGGTGTTCGGGTGAGCAGCTGGGAGAAGGTCATAGGACTGGCCGACATGCACGGCACCGTGCTCACGGTCACCTACGAACCACCAGAGGACGAGGACGACGTAGCTCTCGGTTCGGTGGAGCTGACCAGCGGCGCGGCCACCATCGACTGCGCTCCTACGTCCGATGCACTGAGACGGTCGGCAGCGGCCCTACTCGACCTGGCCGATGCGGTGGACAGCCAGCCGGTCGGGTCGTGAGAGCCGTGGAGACGCCGCATCTCGACGTACCATTGGCGCCCGATGAGCCGATTCAAGATCCTCAGCCGCAAAGTCCATGACCATCCGAGTTCGAAGCAGCCGAAGAACTCACGCTCGTTCGTTGAAGCTGGCTTCTCGGCCATCGAGTTCGTCATCGAAGACACCGAGACCGCGCAACGCATCGAGGTGGAGCCCATCCCCTTCACCAAGGACGACCCGAAGTTCAAACGGAACGTCGAACGGTTGGCCCTGGAGAAGGCAGCCGAGGCCGTCAGGCGCCAGCGACGCTGACCCCTTGAGGCTCGATAGTCCCTGTAGCAGGGATTATCACCGAAGGGGGGGTTTTTTAGGGAGGGCGCCTCGTTCCACCCGCCGCTTGGAACTTTTCTCTCCCCGTTGGTCAAAATCGGGTCGCGAGGGGGTGTTGGCACGGTCCCTGCCGGGTCGAAATCGCACCCCGCTGTCACATACTGGAGTCCAAACGGCGCCGCGCAGGGTGGGGGAGAGCGCCTCGGCGAGGTACTGATGCCGGGCCGATTCCACTACGGCGCCGAGCACAAGGCGCTCCGCCGCCAGCTGGCCCCGTTCGTCGCCTCTGGCCAAGCCCGCTGCGCGCGATGCGGCTTCCAGATCGAGGCCGGTGAAGACTGGGATCTCGATCACGACGATTCCGACCGCAGCCGCTACATCGGCCCGTCCCATCAGCGCTGCAACCGGGCCACTGCAGGCCGGCCGAACCACAAGCGCGATCGACATTCGAGGAAGTGGTGATGGAGCTACCGACCAGCGTGGTCGCCGCAGTGACCGCCGACCTCGAAGAACTTGGCGAGCGCGATCCGAAACTTGCGCGCTCGGCCCATGCCGCTTCGGCCCTGGCGCTGGCCCGCGAACTCGACGACGACAACTCGGCGACCTCCAAGTCGATGTGCGCCCGCGCACTCAGCGAGACCATGGACCGGCTCCGCGAGCTGGCCCCGCCCGAGCAGACGAAAGACGTGGTGGACGAGGTTGGCGAAGCACGGAAAAAACGTCGAGCAGGGAAGGCAGCAACCAAGGCTTAGCTGGGTTCCTCCATGCGTCGACTCCTCGGGCCAGGAAGCCGTCGAGCTTGCTCATGCCGCCGGTCTTCATCTCGATCCATGGGAGGAGCTGGTCCTCCGTGAATCGCTCGGTGAACGGCAGGACGGAAAGTGGTCGGCCTTCGAGGTCGGCGTCATGGTCTCCCGCCAGAACGGGAAGGGCTCGATCCTCGAGGCGCGTGAGCTTGCCGGGCTGTTCCTCCTCGGCGAGCGGTTGATCGTCCACAGCGCCCACCTCTTCGACACGTCGCTGGAGCACTTCCGCCGCCTTAAAGACCTGATCGAAGGGACGCCTGAGTTCTCCCGCCGCGTCAAGAAGAACGGCATCAAGAACTCGCACGGCGAAGAGGGCATCGAGCTGATCGGTGGACAGCGGATCAGGTTCCGCACCCGCACGAAGGGGGGCGGCCGCGGATTTTCGGCGGACCTTCTCGTCTTCGACGAGGCCATGGTCCTCCCCGAGTCCTCGCACAACGCGATCCTTCCGACCCTCTCGGCTCGACCCAACCCGCAGGTCTGGTACGCGGGGTCAGCCGTCGATCAATGGATCCACGAGCACGGCGTCGTGTTCTCCCGCGTGAGAGAGCGCGGCCTCGAAGGCGGTCAAGAGGCACTTGCCTACTTCGAGTGGTCGGCGGCCGGAATCGATAACCCGCAGGAAGCGACCGATCTGGCGCTTGACCGAGACGCCTGGGCCGAAGCAAACCCTGGCTTCGGCATCCGCATCTCCGCCGAGTACATAGAAAATGAGCAGCGCTCTCTGACCCCGCGGGGTTTCGCCGTCGAGCGCCTCGGCATCGGGGATTGGCCACGTACCGACGGATTCGACTCTCAGGTCGTCGCACCGGAGGTCTGGACTTCTCGCTGCCAGCCGAAGGCGAAGGTTAAGGATCCGGTGCGCTTCGCCTTCGACGTCTCTCCGGATCGAGCTTCGGCCGCGGTCGCGGTCGCCGGTCGGAACACCTCCGGAAAGTGGCACGTCGAGGTCATCGAACGGAAGCGCGGGACCGGCTGGGTCGTGCCGAAGCTGGTCGAACTCTTGGAGAGGCACGGTAGCGAGCTCCCGGCCTGCGATGGGATAGGGCCAGCTGGTTCGCTGATCCCTCAGCTCGAGGAGCACGGGATCGAGGTCGAGTCGCTGAACAGCCGGGAACACGCTGAAGCTTGTGGCGCCTTCTACGACGCATTCGCCGAGGGAACCATCGAGCACATCGGGCAGGAGAGCCTCGACAGCGCGATCAAGGGTGCCGCGCAGCGACGGCTTGGAGATGCGTGGGCCTGGTCCCGGAAATCCTCCTCGACCGACATCACCCCACTGGTTGCATGCACGATCGCCCTCCGCAATGCGATGCAGGGCAACAGCACCTCGGTCTACGAGGACCATGACCTTCTGATCTTGGACTGAAAGGGATTGCGCGATGGGTGATACCGATACCAATCTCCGCCACGTCAAGCTGGTCTCGACGAACGACAATTTCACGGGCGCAAGGCTCTGGATCGATGGCAAGGAACCAGAGTGCGTCTATTCGATCGACGTCCATGTCGGCGCCAATGAGGTCAACAAGGTCACGATCGTCTTCAGCCCGGACGAACTCGACATCGAGGTCGACGAGGGAGCCAGCGCCGACGGCCAGCGGCCACAGAGCAGGCCCGGGAAACCCACGACGTGAAGCGCCTTCTCGCGCCTTTCAAGAAGCTGTCTTCACCCGAGCCGATCGCAATTAGTGGTGCACTGGTATTTCTGGGCGGGGTGGCGTGGGTGTTTCCGCCCGCCGCCTTGATGCTCGGCGGCGGACTGCTCATGGCCTACGGCGCGTTTCAGGTGATCGACCGATGAGCTTCGCCCGGATGCTCGCCGCGGCGGCGACCCGTGGGCACGTCCTCGGTGCCGGCGAAGAGGGGGACATCCTCCTTGGTGGTCAGCGGACCGCAGCCGGCGAAACCGTCAACGAAGAAACCGCCCTCAAGGTCTCGGCCGTCTACGCCTGCGTCACCCTCATCTCCAGCTGTGTGCGGCTCATGGAAGCCGAGGTCAAACAGGACACCGGAGACGGCATCCTCCGGAATGATCGGGCCTCCTCGCTCTGGCGACTCCTCTGCGAAAAGCCCAACCCGGAGATGGCGGCTGGCGACCTCTGGGAATGGGTGGCGAAATGCCTGCTGCTCCGTGGGAACGCCTACCTCTACCTGATGCGCGATCGGCTGGGCCGGGTGCAATATCTGTGGCCGCTGAATCCTCGGCGGGTCTATGTGCGGCGTGACCTCATCACCCGACAGAAGGTCTTCGAAGTCTTTGCTCCGGATGACTTCGAGCGCGTCGAATTCTCGGGCACCTCGACGGAAATCCTCCACATCAAAGGGTTCGACTCCGGCGCGTTGGTGGGCAAATCGGTGATCTTCCATCAGCGGGAGACGATCGGGCGGGCCCTGCGCGAGGATCGCCATGCGGCGCAGACGCTGAAGAACAACGCGCGCCCGAGCGGCATCCTCAAGGTCAAGAAAAAGCTGGACAAAGAACGGGCCGAACGCTTGGCCGCCAGCTGGCAGGGCGCGCATGGCGGAGGGAAGTCGGGCGGCACCGCCGTTCTCGAGGAGGACGTGGACTGGGAAGCGGTGACCATGTCTGCCGCGGATCTCGAACTGATTGCTCAGCGGGAGATCAGTCGTGAGGACGTGGCGATGGCCTTCCAGGTCCCTAGCGACATGGTCGCGGCAGGGAAAGTCTCGAACAACCTCCACTATTCCTCCGACGCCTCTCGCGACCTTCGCCTCGTGAAGTACGGCGCGATGCCTTGGACTAACCGCATCCAGGGGGCGCTCGAAATCTGCGAAATGCTTCCGTGGAACTACGGCGTCGTCGGTGGACGACGGGTAATCCGTTTCGATCCGAAATCTCTCACCCTCGCCGACATCAAAACCCGCTTCGAAGCCTACGAAAAAGCGAAGTGGTGGATGGCGGTCGACGAGGTCCGTAACGAAGAGAACCTCGAGCCGATCGGGTCTGCGTATGCGCAGCCCCCGAGTCCTGTCGAAAAAGCCCCGAAAGCCGTCGCCTGACCCATTGGAGAACCGATGCCTGAGTTGCTGAACGAAGAGACCCAGACCACTCGTGTCGCGCCGGTCACCGACGGTGAGCGGGAGGCGCGTTGCGTGCCGCTTTCGAATGTCGACGTGCGCCGCAACGATGACGGGTCGATCACCGTCGAAGGCTATGCGGCCGTCTATGAGTCCGAGTCCGAGGATCTCGGCGGATTCGTCGAGGAACTGAAGCAGGGCGCCTTCCGCAAGGTTCTGCGGACGAAACCTGATGTCCGGTTTCTGGTCAACCACGACGGCGTCCCGTTCGGCCGCACCACGGCGGGCACCCTCCGCCTGAAAGACACGCCCAAGGGGCTCAACTTTGCTTGCGACTTCCCGGACACGCAGAGCGCCCGGGATCTGGCGGTCAGCATCGAACGCGGCGATATCTCCCAGTGCAGCTTCATGTTCCGGGTCGAACCGGAGGGTCGGGAATGGTTCTTCCCCGACGATCCGGAGGAGCCCGCGCGACGGGTCATCTACGAGGTGTCCGAGCTGTACGACGTGTCAGCCGTGACCTTCCCCGCCTACCCGGCAACCGAGATCGGGGTCCGGGGTGTGATCGCGGGCCAGCCGATCGCCTCCCCCGAGGGCCGTTTGGATCCGGAGCTGTTCGAGACCGTCTGCAAACGGGTGCATGGGGGAGATCTTGAGGCCACTCGTGCCGAGCGACGGGAGTTGGAGCGTGCTGCCGAGAAGCTGGACACGCTGACGCCGTGGCAGCGCGAGCGAGGTGACGAGAGCGCCGAGGAGCGGTCGGCTGTTGCAGAAGTGTCCGCTCCATCGGCGGAGGACCGCGAAGCCGCTGAACGTTCGACTCAACGCGTTGAGGAGGCCGCCGAGACGCAGGCTGAGGAGCGGTCCGACGAGGTCCCGGTCCTTCTTGAGCCCAAAGAGAATGTCATCAGTGAGGAGGCGGCCCGTTCTGTCGGTCTTCTCCGCCGTCGGATGCAGATGCGCGACCGGGAGTTCGCGGCGTGAGCCCGTTCCGTCGAGTGGTCAGCAAGGTCGTGGTTGAAGGGCCGCGTCGTCTTGAGATAGCGGAGGGCGACACCTTGGTCTACCGCTGCCAGGCGAAGCTCTCGGCAGAGCAGAGAGGGCGCCTCGAAGGGCAGCTAAGTGGTCTCTGGCCGAAGAATCGCATCGTCGTCCTCGAGGACGGCGCCACCCTGGATGTCATCGGTCGACCCAAAACCGCCAAGCAGGCATTGGCCGCGCATCTCGCAGGCCACGGCAGCGTCGGCACCTACTGAACTTTCACCCGCCGGTCACCGGACGTGACCGGCAACACCGCGTAGAGAAGTAAGCCACTGAAGGGCGGGAGAACCGCCACCGGGAGCACCCAGCTAGCCGGTGGCAAATGGTTGCCCAAGCCCTACGGGAACGGTGCCTGCTACTCGACGGGGACTCGAAGACCTGGATGACCCTGAACGGGTCATAGCTGGTCGACGCGCCCTCGCGGATTCGCACGACAAACGAATCCGAAAGGAATTGCCATGCCTATTGGCGATCTGATCGAGGAGCGCGCCAATCTCGTCACCGAGCAGCGCGGGATTCTCGACAAAGCAGAAGGGGAGACGCGCGAGCTGACCTCCGAGGAGTCGCAGGAGTTCGACCGCATCGACAGTCGCGTCGGTGACATCACGGCCGAAATCCGGCGCCACGAAAAAAACCAGGAGCACTCCGAGCTCGACATCCGCGCCATCCCGACCGAGCGCCAGGAACGCGAGGAGGACGAGGGCTCCGAGGAGCGCACGGTCTCCCGTGACACGGACGAGTATCGGAGCGCTCTGACCGCGTATGCCCGCGGCGGGATCGACGAGCTCACCGCCGAGCAGCGCTCGACCCTGAACGTCGGGGTCGACGCCGAAGGTGGGTTCGCGGTGCCGGACGAGTGGGGCACCCTGCACGAATCGCTCCGCGAAGCGGGGACGATCCGTCAGCTCGCGACGGTAGTCACCACCGAAAGCGGGAACCCGTTCCACGTCCCGTACATCTCGGCCGACGCGGAAGCCCCCAAACGGGTGAAAGAGGCCGAAGAATATCCGGACGACGCCGAGGAACTGGGTGAGAAGGTCATCCAGGCTTACAAGTACGGGCGCATGACGAAGGCCTCGGAGGAGGTCGTGCAGGACGCCCTGTTCGACGTCGCCGGGTTCGTCGGTTTCCGTCTCGGCTTCGATATCGGGCGCGTCGTGAACGGTCGCTACGTGGCCGGCACGGGCTCCGAACAGCCGGAAGGCCTGTTCAAAGGCGCGACGGCCGGTGTGACCGGGATCTCGAAAACGGCAGGTCCGACCGGGGACAACCTGATCGACCTGCAGCACTCGATCATCCGGCCGTACCGGGCGAACGCCTCCTTCATCATGTCCGACGCCACGCTGGCGATCGTTCGCAAATTGAAGGACAAAAACGAACAGTACCTGTGGCAGCCGAGCCTGCAGGCCGGGGAACCGGATCGCATTCTCGGTAACCCGGTGTACTCGGATCCGGACGTCGACACGATCGGGAGCAAAAAACTCCCCGTCGGCTTCGGCGACGTGAAACGGGCCTACATGATCCGGGACGTCCTCGGCGTGACTATCCGGTTCCTCCCGGAACGGTTCGCCGACAAAGGCCAGGTCGCGTGGCGCGGGACGCTGCGGACTGGTGGCGCGATCGTCGACCAGAACGCGTTCAAGGTCGCTCAGTGCGCTGAATAGATGCCACTCGACGGGCGGGGCTACGGCTCCGCCCGTTGGCATCTGTCTGGAGGCAAATTCATGCTCGTCAGAGACAAAGAGGGCTACACGCACCAGGTCGATGCCGAGGAGGCACAGCGCCTGATCGAAGCCGGTGAGGCGGAGCCGGTAGCCGAAGCGCTCATCACCCGCGCCGAGGACACGGATTCTGAGCGTGCGAAGCGCGCAGAGAGGCGGACCGGATGAGCTCGGCCGTCTCGAGCGGCTACTTCCTCCTCCGGGGTGCCTCCGCCGAACTCTTCTTCGAACTCACCGTCGCGGGCGAACCGGTTGAAGCCGACGATGCGCCGACCGTCACCGTTGTCCGGGACGATGGGACCGCGTTGGTGACCGATGCGCCAGCCACCGGTTCGAAAGGTGAATACAGCCTCGTCTTGAGCCCTGAACAGACGGCCTCTCTCGACATCCTCACCGCGACTTGGAAGGCAACGGTCGACGGCGTGGTCCAGACTTTCACCACCCGCCACGAGATCGTCGGTGACTACCTCGCGAGCATCAAAGCCATCCGGGACTCCTTGCCCAAACAGGTCTCTCCCTCCGAGGAGGGCATCGTCTGGGCCCGCACCCTGGCCGAGGGATGGCTGGAAGACGAATGCAGGGTTGCCTTCAGGCCTCGCTACGCCCGGGAGGCTGTCGACGGCACCGGGGAAGGGAAGATCCTTCTAGGCCGACCTCGGCTGATCGGCCTTCGTGAAGTTACGGTCAACGGGGAACCGGCCGACCTCGAAACGTTGAAGGGCTACCCGAGCGGAGTCGTCTGGACCGCGGGCTCATGGCCGGAAGGGGCCCTCAACATCTCGGTCGCCTACGAGCACGGCTTCCCGCGGCCTCCAGCCCAGGTCTCCCGCGCAGCAGTCCGGCTGGCCCGTCACTTCATCGTCGAAAACCCTTCCGACTACGACGAGAGGGCAAGCTCGATGAGCACCGACGAGGCCCACTACACGTTCATCACCCCTGGGATGCGGGGCGCAATCACCTCGATTCCTGAGGTCAACGTCGTGATCGAAGCCTTCGAATACCGCGAGGGAATCGCGTGAGCGCCACGGTGCCGGCCGTGAAAGGGGCGATCCAGGAACGGCTCAAAGCCGTCGAATCGCTCGCGGACGTGCCAATCATCCGCGGCAAACCGGGAGACCCTGCGCCGGAAGAGTACGTGTCGCTGTGGAAGGCGAAAGCCACCCGCGACTATTCGGGCCTTCGTGGAGGGGCGCAGACGGTTCCGATTGATGAGATGGTGGACCTGACGATCGTCGTGGATGTGGCCTACGCCACTGGCGCGGATCCCGAACCGTCGGAGGTCCGCGCCTATGAAATCTTCGCCGCAGTTGATGCGGCGTTGCGTGCCGACCTGACTCTCGGTGGGGTCTGGCGCTTCGACAAAACGTCCTCCTATGAGGACGACTTCTACCGAGACGACAAGCGCCGGGGCTGCCGCGTCTTCCAGACGCTGTCAGGCAAGGCTCGCATCTGATGAAGGCCTCATCGGGCCAAACCTAGGAGGAAGCATGACCAAGGTTGTGTACGACGGCCCCTATGAGGAGGTCGAACTGCCGCTGTCCCAGAGTCGGACGGAGGTGGTCAAGAAAGGCGAGTCGATCGACGTCGACGACGACATCGCGAAGAACCTGATCGAGCAGGGCACCTGGGTCGAGCCTAAGTCCTCTCATCGCAAGAAGGAGGACTAACCGATGTCACTGCCTACCGGCCTCGGCGCACAGCTGGGCATCAAACTGGAGGAATCGTTCGGCACCTACAAAGCGCCGGCGAGCTTCTACGAGTTCGACTCGGAGACCCTCTCCCGACAGCAGAACTATCTGACCTCGACCGGTCTGCGGGCCGGCCGACTGGCTCGTCCGGTGGGGCGTCACAAGCCGACCACCCGCTCGGGCACCGGCGACGTCACCATGAAGGTCCCGACCAAGGGCTTCGGCACCTGGCTGAACCTGCTCCACGGTGAAACGGTCACGCCGGAAAAAATCGGCACCGGCACCGCCTACAAACAGATCCACAAACTCGGCACCACGTGGCCGGAAAGCAAGTCGCTGACCGTGCAGGTCGGCGTGCCGGGTGTCGACGGGACCGTCCAGCCATTCAGCTACCTCGGTGCCATGATCACCCAGCTCGCACTCTCCTGCGACACGGGGGCGGAGCTGATGGCCACGCTGAGCCTGAACGCCAAGGATGTGGTGACTTCGGAATCCCTGGCCGTGGCCAGCTACCCGACCGGTATCGCCTCGCTCGACTTCACGGGCGGGAAAATCGAAGTCGGCTCGGACACGCTCGGGATCATCCCGTCGGCGTCCGTGAACCTGCCGCTCGCGCTGAAAGTCGATCGCTTCGGCATCGGCTCCGGTGCCACGGCCGCCAAGCCCCTGCCGAACGACTATTTCACCCCGACCGGCTCCATGAACATGGAGTTCAAAGGCCTGACGCAGTACGAACACTTCACGAAATGCGACACCGTGAAAATCGTGCTTCTCTTCGAAGGCCAGACGATCTCGGAAACCAACAAAGAGACCCTGAAGGTCACCCTCCCGGCGTGCCACTTCACCGGGGACACCCCACAGGTCTCCGGCCCGGATGTCATTGCCCTCGATTGGCCGTATGAAGCATTCGACAACGGCACGGAACCGCCGGCGACGATCGAATACGTCAGCTCCGACACGACTCTCTAGGAGTCCGCATGACGAGGCGCCCAGCCATCGATACCTCCGGTATCTCGGATCTCCTCCGGGATCTCCGGAAGATCGACAAACGACTGGGCGCCTCTCTCGTCAAAGAGCTGCGCGACGTCGGGAACGAGACGCGGGACAAGGTCCGCAACTCGACCGCTCCGCCATATCGCACCGGCAAGATGCGGCGCTCGGTCAGGACCGGTGTGCGCCGCGGTGCGATCACGCTGTACTCGAACCTGCCCCAGGGGGACGTCCTCGAATGGGGAGGCTCGATCAAACCCCGTGGCGTGCCGATCGAATTCCCGCGTACGGAATTCGTTCGCAAGGAGGTCGCCGCCTCATCCGAGGGCACCGAAGCACGCCTCTCAGGCCTCCTCGAGGCCACCGCAGCCCGCTACAGCTTCGAGTAGCGCGGCCACAACTTCCAAGCAGCACCAGACGTGCCCTGCCGCCGGTGACTCGACGGGCCGGCGGTGGGGCGCGAACCGTCGAGAACCCGTCGAACAGGAGGGCCGATAGATGGCCGACCTATCACTCGCAGATGTCTTCGAGCCGATCACGCTGAACCTGATGGGTCCGGAATATCGGTTGAAGCCGCCGACCCGCTCGCTCGAAGAAAAGTCGGAAGCATGGGAAGAGAAAGTCGAGGCGCTTGCTGAGCCGACCCAGAAGCTGCTCCGCGAAGGCGCGGAACTACAGGAGGCTGGCAAGGAGAAGGCCGCTGCGGCGAAATTCGCCGAGGCCGATGCCGAGGTGAAGAAGTCGCTGAACCGTGACGCTCAGGTGAAGACCTTGATCGAGCTGCTCGACATGTGGCTGGAGCCGGTCGACGTACCAGAGGGTGAGCGGCCGAAAACCGCCAAGCAGGTCCTGTCGAAGCTCTACAAAGACGACAAGATCGGCAAGGCCACGCTCGACAGTTTCAACGAGCAGATCAAAGAGCTCCGCGAAGAGCGCCGCCCTACCTGAGCGCCGAGGAGGGGTATGACCTCTACCTCCTGCGGCGCTATTGCGGGATCTCGGCCGAAGAAGCCACGGTCGGCCTCCAGTCTTGGGAGGTCGACCTGAACCTGGCCGGGATCAAGCACGACCTCAAGGAACAAGCACGAGCTGGGCAAGCACCCCTGGAGGGCTGATCCATCGCAACCCGGACGCTCAACGTTGTACTCACGGGCGACAGCGCCCTCTTGGACCGAGCGTTCGCCAACGCCGAGAAGTCCGGGGCTAAAGCGGCCACTGGCCTCGAGGCGGCGGGGCGCCGCATCTCGACCGCCGGGTCGAAGATCTCCAGTGCCGGGAAGAACATCACGAAGTACGGCTCGCTGCCCGTGGCGGCCCTCGGTGCCGTGGCGATCAAGACGGCCATCGATTTCGAAAAATCGATGCGCAACGTCAACTCGATCGCGCAGCTCCCGGAAAAACAGTTCCAGAAACTGAACCGGGAAGTGCTGGCCATGTCAGGGGAAATGGCGCAGGCCCCGAAGACGATGGCGGAAGGGATGTACGACCTTGTCTCTTCCGGCTTCGACGCCAAGGAATCGCTGGTGGTTCTCCGAGCATCGGCAAAGGCGGCAACTGCAGGTCTGACGACGACCGAGGTCTCGAGCAAAGCCGTCGCCGCATCACTCAACGCCTACCACCGGCCGGCGAAAGAAGCCGGGCAGGTCTCCGATGATCTCTTCGAAACCGTCAACCGAGGCGTCGTTTCCTTCGAAGAGCTCGCAGGGGCGATCGGCTATGTGCTGCCGGCAGCTTCCACGATGGGGATCAACATCAAGGAAGTCGGCGCCGCGATCTCGACGTTGACCAAGGAGGGCCAGTCTGGGGAAACCGCGATCACCAACATCAACCAGGCCGTCACCGCCTTCATCAAGCCGAGCAAAGCCCTGAACGGGACGATCAAAGACCTCGGGTATGCCTCGGGCGAACAGATCATCAAGCAGAAGGGCTTCCAGGGCGCCCTCGAAGCCGTGACCAAGGCCGCGCACGGCAACAAAGAGATCATCGGCGAAATGTTCGGGAACGTCCGGGCGATGCGGGCGGTCTTCGGTCTCACCGGTAAGAGTGCGGCGAGCGCGCGGGAAGACGTGGCGGCCTTCAACAAGGACGCCGGTCGGACCAATCAGGTACTGGCCGAGCAGAAAAAGTCGACGGCCTACCAGTGGAAACAGCTTCGGGCCGAAGCCGAAGTGCTTGCCGTGACGATGGGCAAAGACCTGATCCCGATAGTGCGCGAGGTCGGGGCGGATGTCAAAGACGTTGTCGGCGCCTTCATGGGCTTGCCGAAGGGCACCCAGAAGTCGATCATCGAGTTCGGCCTGATCACCGTCGCCGCAGGTCCCGTGATCCGCACCTTGGGTGCCATCACCAGCGGCATCGGAAGCATCGTCGGGGTGGCAGCGAAGTTGCAGAACGCCAAGATCGGCTCCTCTATTGCAAGCGCGATCAGCGGGAGCTTGGCCGACGGCAAAGGTAGCTATGAACTCGCGCGCTCCTTTGGCCGCGGAAAACTTGCGTCATCCGCCGCCGGCTTCTTCTCCACGAGCTTCGCGAAATATCTAGGCGTCGGCATGGCTGCCGTGGGCGTCGGCAACATCGTCATGTCGGCCACCAAGGGCGACTGGAAAGACGCCGGTTTTAAAGCCGGGGGCGCTTTGGTCGGCGGAATCGCCGGCGCGTTCCTCGGCCCCGAGGGAGCGATGATCGGAGTCGGCCTCGGTTCGATCGCCGGCGGGATCCTCGGGTCTCTCTTCTCGGGCGGTCCGAAGGTCAAGTCGATGCAGGAACGGCTCAAGGAGAGCCTGGAAGGAACCACCAAGGCCATCCAGGCGCAGAAGCAGGCCGGACATCAACTCGCCCAGTCACAGAACTCCGTCGCCTCCGCCCACAAGCGCGTCAAGGAAGCGACCGACCACGAGAAGAAGGCACAGAACGAACTCGACGAGGTCCGCAGGAAGTCGGGTCCCAATTCGCAGGCTACCGTCCGCAAGGAAGTCGCCCTTGCCGAAGCGCGCGACGAAGTCACCAGGGCGACGAGGCGGGAGAAGAACGCAGAACACCTGCACGGCGAAGAGCTGAAGGCGACCAAGGAACTCCAGCGCGTGGCGATCCTCGAAGAGCGCCACCGGATCAACGTCCTGAAACAACAGCGCGTCTCGCTCGAAAACCAGCGCCAGGCGATGAAGGCCGCCGGCGCGTCGGTTCAGGAACTGAAACCGATCAACGAAGGCTATCTGAAGAACCTTCAGCACTCTCAGAAGGCACAGGGTCAGTACGCGAAGACCTTGCAGGAAGCGGCGCAGACCGGCGGGAACAAGTGGGCGCACTTCCTCCGCAATGCGACCCAGTCGGCTTTGGATATGGGCAAGAAGGTCAACACCTCCCTGTCCGACATCAAACGCCCGATCCAGAACTCGGTCCTCGGCTTCCAAACCTTCTCCAAGTCGGCCAAGCGGAACTTCGGATCGGCGAAAGGAGATGTGAAGTCGTTCGAAGGGGCGACCACGGGCAGCCTCAACAGGACCGGCACCACCCTGAATACCTTCCTGTCGGCCCTGGGTGTGAAGTCCGTGGCTTTCGGCCCTCCTGCGCCCACCGGCAAGCAGAGAGGCGGTGGACTCGGCGGCGCCGGCACGGGCGACACGATCCCGGCTATGCTCGAGCCGGGCGAGTACGTCCTGAACCGCAACGCGGTGAAGACGGTTGGCACCTCGACGCTCGACCACCTGAACTTCAGCCTCGCGCCCCGCTTCCAAAAAGGCGGACCCATCGGGCCCGAACCGAAGATCACGGGCACCGAACCGCTCCATATGGCCGGACAGCACGCAGTGCACAAGGGCTTCAAAGCCGCCGTCCGCTATGCGAACCAGCACGACGGAATCGGCCGGATCGTCGCCAACGGCAATCGGATGGACTCCCTCCACCAGCCGTACCTCTGGGGTGGGGGACACGGATCGACGGCGTCACGCAACGGCCCGTGGGACTGCTCCGGCGGAATCTCCGAGCTCTTCGACGGGTCAGGGCTTCCCGGACCGAACTTCAACTTCGCCCCGATGGTGTCGGGAGGATTCCAGACCTGGGGACTTCCGGGTAAGGGCGACGTGTCGGTGCTGGCGAATGCCGAGCATGTCTATGCGGTCGTCAAGGGCAAAGGCGCGATCGGCACGTCTGACTCAAATCCCGGTGGAGGCTTTGGCTGGATCAGCGAATACACCTTCCGGCCGGGCTTCACGATCCGCCATGCGGACTTCGGAGCTACCGGCGGTGGATTCCGGGGGAGCGGCAGGCACGGCAAGGGTCAGAACCAGAAGAAGGGGTTTCAGTCCGGCGGGATGGTCGTGTCGGGCAAGGCCTCCTACGAGGGTGGCACCGGCCATCTGACCGCCGACCAGAAGCACACCGACGAAGATCCTGGCTTCGCGATCCGCGACGACTCCACCCTTGGCGACTGGTTCTGGGCGAAAGTCGGCGGTGCCGAAGGCCTGCTTCAGCACACCGACTGGGGTCCCGCGGCGTGGACCGGCCGGGCGATCGACTTCACCGCAGCCGGACTCCGGAAGATCGGTGCCTCCCTCGGCATCACCGATACCCAGGCGACCGTCGAATGGGCCGGTCATACCGCCGCGGCTGCCGCGAAGAATCTGGGGTCGTCGGGAGGCACCAAGGCGAAGAAACTCGCGATCCCCAAGGGTCACACCGTCCACGGCGGAACCTCCGCCGGAACGGCAACCCCGAAGGAAATCAAGCGGGCTACGAAGCTCGGGGCAAAGCACGCCAAGAACCCGAAAATCTCCCACAACGTCCCGACCTCTCCGCTGCCCTCCTGGGCAGCCGCCCTGCCGCTCTTTCAGCGTGAAGAACTGGAAGGTCGCGGTACCACCACGCCGGAACGCGAAACGATCCTCGCCAACGCGGAGTCCAACGCGACCTTCTCCGAGGGGATGGCGGGACGCACCCTCGAAAGAGCTCAGGCGGCGTATGAAGAAAACCCCACCGAAGCGAACTGGCAGGCCGTCGAAGCGGCGGCGCTGAACGTGCAGCTGACCCGCGGTGGTCAGGCCCTCGCCTCCAACGCACGCAAACTCTTCGAGAAGGGGGTCATCAACCACACCACCAAGGGCATCAAGCAGATCAACTGGAAGCTCGCCCATGCCGCCGGGAAACTCTCGGGCAAGCAAGTGAAAGCGCTGAAAGAAAAGCGCGCCGAACTCGTATCTCAGAGGGCCGGCGCGCGAGAAGGGGCACAGGGCGCCTCGGAAGCGCTCCGGGGATACGGAGAAGAAAACGCGACCGAAGCGGCCGACCTCGCGCGCGAGCAGAAAGAACACAGAGAAGAAGAAGAAGAAAAGCGGCGTGAAGCTCGCCGGGACAAGGGCGAACTCTCTGTGGCCGAGGCGGAAACGACCAGGGGGACCAAATCAGACGATCTGAAGGCCCTGGAAGGTCTGAAGCAGATCGCCGAAGAAGAACTCAAGGAAGCAAAGGAATCAGGAAACCTCGGCGACATCGCCGAAGCCACGCGCAACCTCACTCAGGCCACCGAAAACCTGAGGAACCTCGCGATCGAAGCCTTCGAAGAACAGACCGAAGGCGAACTCGCACTGGCGGAACTCACTGAAGGTCTGAGCGATGACCTCGAGATCCTGCACCGCAAACTCAGCTTCGCCGAAGAAGAGCTCAAGAAATCCGAGGAAGAAGGCAACTGGGCCGAAATCGCCAGATGGGCGCACGAAGTCAAAGGCCTGACCGAAGCGATCAAATCCGATGAAGGCTCGGAATCTCAGGCACAGCTCGCCGAAGAGATGAAAGCCCTTCGGGAATCAATCGAACAGCAGACCAACTTTGCAAGGGAAGCCGTGGCGACGGGCAGCGCCACGGCGTGGAAGGCGCTTGCGGACATCCTGAGTGGGCAGCTGGGAGCCCGGGCGACGCTCCAGGCGCAGACGGTAAGCAACGGGGGCGTCGGGAGCTTCTAGGGGTTCCTAGTGAGTTTCCCGGTACTGCTTCCATGCCTTACCGGACAAGGCGTGTTCGAGCTGCATTTCTTCATTGATCATGCGTTCCAGCTGCTCCGCCGATAGGCGCGAATAGATGGAGTGCGTGGTGTGCGTCTCGGAGCCGCCCCCTCCGCAGCCCGCAGCGGCCATCGCGGCCAGCACGAGAACCCCTGCAAGAGCGCGCTTCATGGCGCGTACCCTAGCGAGCCAGACAGGAGATGCGCAAGTACCCATGCCTACCTCTCCGCTCGAGCGCCTCAAACTGGGGGCCGTCGAACTCAATGACGAATCCCGCTTCACGGTCGAATCACTGACGTTCACCCCTGCGGCCAAGAAGCCGCTCTTCGCAACCAATGCCGACTCGGACGGCGAAGCCCTGGTGCGGGAGTCCCACTACACCAACGCCAACTTCGAACTGAAGGTGCGGATCAGCCCTCAGTCGACCGTTGCCCTCGGCATCGCGAAACTGGGCGAACTCACCGACGCCATCCAGGCCTGCGAGAAGATCGAAGGCGGGCAGGCGCTCGAATGGACGCCAGCCACGACCGCCGCCGCCTACACCGGCTACGTGCTGAGCGCGGAAGTCACCGGGATCCCGATCGAAGTCGAGGGAGACGGGGCGGGGTGGTTGCTTGGTGCGCCGGTCGTGACGATCAAGCTGACCTGCCGCCCGTTCTTCTATACGCCCGAACGGACCGTCCTCGCCGCGGTCGAATCCGGCGCTGAACCGCTCCAAGTCCGCTATATCTCAGGCGTCAAAGGCGATGTCCCGGCAGAGGCCCGACTGATCGTCAAAGACACCGCAACCCAGGACCGGCGCTTCGCCCAATGGGGCCGCGATGTGGTCATCAGCGAAATGAACCCGCCACTGATTCTCTCGGCGAAAAGTGGCCTGACCGGGACCGGCTTCTCCGGCGAATCGAAAACCCGGTCCGGCGCCTACCTCGAAGAAAAAGTGCTGCGGGGCACGGCTGTCTCCCAGGCGACCACGCTCTGCGGGACCGGACGGATCGAACACGTCGGCTCCTACGGAATCTACCTGCGGGTCTTCGCGACCTCCGCGGCTGCTCGGTTCCGGATCAGCTATCGCAACGGGGACGGGCCCCTGATTCCACTCGAATGGAAACAGCCCACCGTGGTCAACGGGTGGGCGGACATCTTCATGGGGGAGGTCTCCCTTGACGCGGTGAAGCTGGGGACGCAGACCTCGGAGGTCAGGGTCGAACAGAAGGCTACGACGGGTCGGCCCGCCAACGATGTGAACTTCCTGCTGTTGATGCCGACCACCGAGGCGTCGGGATACGGCCGGGGGGTCGTCAGCTCGCTCACGACGGCTCTCATCGCCTACGACAACTTCGAAGGAGCGGCCGGAAACCTCGAATCCCAGGCGCTCGGCTATCCGACCACGACCACTTGGGCGATGATCAACAAGACCGGGGAAAACGGGCTCAAGGTGAACGCAAGCCACTACGCAGAAAGGGTGAAAGTCAGCGACGCATCTCTCGACGTCGGTTGTTTCGCATTCGCGGGAACCTCGAAATTCAGCGACGTCATAGTCAGTGCCTATGTGGAAGCGAGCGAATACACCAAAGGGAAACTCCGGCAGGGAGTGCTTGCCCGGGCTCAGGCGACGGAAGCCGCGAACAATTGCCTCTTCGGAGTGGTCGAGCAAGAACTAGATTCCGAATCGTACCTGCGTAACTACCTAAGGGTAATTAAGAGGATTGGTGGCGTCTCAACGGTCCTGGGGTCGGCTCCTATCGGCGGAACCTCGACGGCAAGCGGCCTTCTCAGTAGTGGCAATCCCTTTCGGATAGTTCTGACGATCAACGGCTCGGGTGCATGGTCAGCGGCGGCTTACGTAGGTGGACCGGCGGGCGCGGTGCGCGGTATCGGGGGGGCGGCTATCAGCGGATCGACGACCCCAATCGCCGAACTTGCCGGTCAGGACCCCGCTTTCGCCACGGGCGGCTCGCTGGCGGAAGGCAAAGTCGGACTCTACGACGCCTGGACCTCCGCCAGCGCGAACAGCCGCGCCTACGATGGATTCGAAGTTGTAGGAGCCGAAGTCAGCGGGCGGGTCTGTTACTCGGGGAAACAGGTCGAGTTCAACTCGCAGGGGTGCCTACGGCAAGACTCCACCGGAACCTACGAGGGGCCGCCGCCCGTCTACCGCGGGGCTGGCTTCTATCTCGAGCCCGCGGGCGAGCTGGGGTTGATCAATCGGATGGCCGTAAGGATGCGGCGGACCGACATTGCGGTGGAGGAAGACACTGTGGCGATCGACAAACAAAGCGTGGAAATCAAGGTGACGGAGCGCTACCTGGTGCCGCGCTGACGAGACGAGCCCTCTTCAGCCGCAGCGCCTGCCAACAGCGGTGCCGAAAGGGTCCAGCCGCCGTGCGACATTCCGAGCGATCTTCACGCCATTCCTGCCACGCCTGCCGTCGTGCGACCCCTTCCTGTGCATCGGCCGAATAGATCCATTCCTGGCAGGCTGGGACTGAGGACGCCGATGGCTGCCAGTACATGACCGATTCGGGGTCGGGGCTGTGGCCTTCACCTAGTAGGTGACCCCACTCATGGACGGCCGCAACGCAGACCGAGATCCGGGTCCGGGTCGGGTCGCTGCCGACTTCCTTGACGGCGATGGTGCAGGGGACCGGTGGCTCCCCGGCAATCAGTTCGGTGGCTTCGCCACCTGCGTCTTCGGAGTGGACTTCGGTCGTGAACGAGATCGAAGAGCATCCGGTCGGTTCGCGGTCGCCCCAGAATTCCTTGGCGATGGCGAGGTCACCTTCGGCCGTCGCTGCCGGTTCAGCCGCGGCGGATACCGGGAGGAGCAACGAGAGCACCGCCAGCCCTGCAACAATCGCCTTTGTCATCGTGAACCTCCAGTTCCGATGGCCAGGGGGCGGGCCGTTAGCGCGGCGCCGCTCCCGCTTTGCATGATCACGCGTTGAGTATACGCGCGTGTCCCTGAGCCTGTCCAGCCGGAGATCCGTCCACGGCCAGGACCTCCCCGAATCATCCCCGCTCAACGCGTTGAGAGGTGGTTCCTGCGCGACCGCTTAGGCACGTCAAGGCCAGCACGTCGAGCGTGGAAGCGCTCAAAGGCGGCACGACGACAAATCTTGCAATGGCGCTTGCCATCGGGGGTGATGTAGAGGTTCGGCCCCGCGTACGGGTGGCCCTGCGGACAATGCGTGATCTCTGCGGCCTGCTTTCTTATTCGAGCTGCGGTGATTTGCCCAAGTTCGCCTCGCCGCGTGTTCTCACTCCGCGTCACCGGCTCTAGGTGCGCCGGGTTGACACAGGCTCGGTTACGGCAGAGGTGGTCCAACTCGAGGCCGTGCGGGACTTGCCCGTTGGTTAGTTCGAATGAGACCCGATGGGCAACGAATGCCCGATTGTTGATCCGCACCTGGCCGTAGCCGGTGGGCATCACGTATGCACGCCACTGCCAGCACCCCGTGCCGTCGCCTTTATCCACCTTTGACCAATAGCGAGCGCATTGCTCTGCGGTCATCGGGCTGATCCTGTGAGGAGTCATCTTGCCTAGTAATTATCCCACGTCGCTGGACTCGTTATCGACTTCGAACTCGAACTCAACGACCGCCGAAAACACCCATCCCGCCCTCCACAACGACGCCAACTCCGCGATCAACGCGATCGAGGCCGAGCTGGGAGTGAACCCGAGTGGTGCTGCTGCCACCGTTGCCGCAGCAATCGCGGCTTGTCAACCTCTCGATTCGGACCTCACCGCCATCGCGGCGCTCAGTACGACCAGCTTCGGACGCTCGTTCCTCGAACTCGCGACCGCTGCGGCAGGGCGGACCCTTCTCGGCCTCGGCACTGCCTCCACGCAACCGACCTCGGCCTTCGATGCCTCTGGCGCCGCCGTGTCCGCCGAAGCCCTCACCAGGGAACGAATCCCCTGGAGCTACCGCGACCACGGTCTGAAAGCCTGCTCTCTCGACGACCCGGCGATGGCGACCACCTCCTTCGCGCCGGAAGGAGGGAAGCCGTTGTATGTCCAGGTTCCGGTGCGGGTCGCGTCGGCTGACTTCTCGACCGTCCGCCTGGTGGTCGCCACGGCCGGCACCGGCGCGACCGCTCTCGCCAACTGCTTCGTCGCGGTCTACAGCAGCACCGGGACCAGGCTGGGCGTCTCCGCCGACCAGTCGGCCTCATGGGCCACGGCGGGGGAGAAGGGCGTCTCAGTCACCGTGGACTCAGGGCAGTCGCTGACGATCGCCGGGGGTTCGGAAGTTTTCGTCTGGGTGTCGATTTTGGTAGGCACGCAGTCCACCACCGCCGTCCAGTTCCGTGCCGCCACCGCGACCGCCACGGTCCCCAACTTCGCCATGGCTGCGGCGGGGAAGACCCTTCGCGCGGGGACCACCGGCACCGGCAAAACTACGGCGCCGACCTCCTTCACGCCCTCAGAACTCGCATCCACCCAGGGTCCGACCCTCGCGGGAGTGATCTGATGAGCATCCTCTGGGGGGCCCGCATCGACGGAGATGTCTACGGGGGCAGGGGAGATGCCCCGTGGGACGCGGGAACCTGGGACACCTTCGAGTCCCATGCCGGCAAGAAGGTCTCGATCGTCCACTGGGGACAGCCGTTCGGGGCCCTCGACACCAACGCCCTGAACCTCGCCAAGGGCCGCGGCGCGGTCTCGCTGATCTCGGTGGACTTCCCGGTCGCCTCGATCGTCAGTGGCTCGCAGGACGCGGTCATCGACGCCCTCGCTCAGAAGGCCAAGACCTGGGGCGGCGAGATCCTCCTCCGTCCGGGCTGGGAGATGAACGGCACCTGGTACGCATGGGGCCGCCAGAGCGACTACGTCAAGGCGTGGGTCCGCTACGTCTCCCGAATCAGGGCCATCGCCCCGAACGTCAAGTTCGTCTGGTGCGTCAACGCGATCTGGGACGGACCTTCAGACCCGGCCCCGTGGTTCCCCGGTTCCGCCTACGTGGACTGGGTCGGGATGGACGGCTACAACAAGGACACCCCCTGGAAGTCGCCCTTCGAAGTCTTCAAGCAGACCTACGACCGGCTCGGGGTGATCGCACCGGGTAAGCCGATCATGATCTGCGAGACGGGTTGTAGGGAGGCCGGCGGATCGAAGGCCGCGTGGATCACGAACCTGCTCAGCACTGCCCTTCCGAAGCGGTTCCCCGCCGTCAAGGCGCTGGTCTGGTTCAACTGGAACATCGTCGAGGGCGGGGAACGGATGGACTGGCAGATCGAGTCCTCCGGCTCGGCGCAGGCCGCATTCAAGAAGGGCATCGCGGCCGGCTATTACCAGGCGGGGTAGCGGATGTCCGGCACCCTTGGCACCGGGACTCTCGGCTCGGGAACCCTGGGTAATCCCGAAGCTTCCGAACCGGCGGTCGTTCCAGCGAGCCTCGCCCGTCGCCCGCCGCTCGAGCTCGACATCGAGATCGAAACGGCAGAGGGAGCATCGTTCCGTCTCTCCGCCGATCAGCTGAAGGCATCGAACGTCCCGACGGCGATCAGCTTCTCGACCCAGCGGGGCGAAGGCTTCTCGACGGCCACCTTCACCCTCGCCCGCGAAATTTTCCGGGAATACCCCGACCTCGCGTTGCTGAACACGGTCCGCTTCATCGGCCGCCAGGGCGACATCGCCTACGAAGGCCGCATCCAGTCGTTCCCGCGGTCGAACGACCCCAGTCAGACGATCACCGTCCAGTGCGTCGGGTGGATGACCTACCTGAAGAACCGACCAATGTCGGCGCTGATCATCGACCGGCGGCTGTCCGGGTGGACCGAACCCAGCACCGCCCGCAAGGTTGCGACGTTGGCCGGAGGCGCCTTCCGGTACGAGGGAGCAATCAGTTCCGGGTGGCAGTACAGCGGCGCGACCGGCCCCGCTGTCGTTCTCACCTACGGCACCTTCGATGGAACCTACGCCGAGATCGGCGAAGCGTGGGTCTATGCCGGGGGCGAGGACATAGGACAGCTTCGATTCGACTTCGCTCGGCTCGAGGGTTCGAGCACCGATGTCAATTGGCACAGCGCGGCCTTTCTGTGCACGGACGACCTTGCATCGGCCTCCGACAACAGCAGCGAATTTCACGCCGAAAACTTCACGAACGGCTCTGTCACGGCGAGTGTCCCGGGAAGGAAGTGGGCGCTCCTGCGGGCCTTCTACGCCGCAGCCGGCGCCGGGACCATCAGCAATACCTTGGCCTTCCTCTATCCGCGGATCGTGGGGACGCACGGGCTCACCGAGCGGGGCGGCAGACCGGAAGAGGGCTACTTCATCTCCGACGTCATGCAGTACCTCCTCGCCAACTTCGCCCCGAAGATCGAGTGGGCGGGGGAAGAAAATCAGTTTGTCCTAACTCAGTGCACCTGGCACGACTCCCCATCGACTCCCTACGACGCAATCCAGCAGCTGAACAACCTGGTCCTCTGGGAGACCAACATCTGGGAGGACCGCAAGTTCTACTTCGAACCCGCCGATCTGACGAAGGCGGACTGGCAGATCAGGACCACCGATCCCGGCGTCTCGGTCCAGTTCCAGGGCGACTCGATCGAATCGTTCGCCAACGGCGTGATCGTCACCTACTCGGACTTCTTCGGCCACACCTACACGCTCTACCCCGATGAACACGTCGAGCTCCAGGACGAAAACGAAAACAACGCCGCCACGCGCCGTGGCGAGGAGCTATGGATCCCGTACACGATCCCGTGGCAGTGCCTGGAAGCTGAAGCGTTGCAGTTCGGCCGGGCCTACCTCGCCGAAAACAATCGGCCGAAGAGACCCGGCAGCTTCACGGTCCAGGGCTACATCCAGGACGCGGGTGGCCACTGGCGTCAACCCTGGCAACTGCGTAACAGCCAGACGATCGCGGTGATGGATGACCAGTACGAAGGGGAACCACGTCTGATCACGGCGACCAGCTACGACGCCGAATCGAACACGGTGACGATCACGGTGGACGCACCGCCGCAGCGAATCGAAGCCATCGTGGCGCGGCAACAGCTGGCCCTCGAAGCGCGCAGCCTTACCAGCGCCTAGGGAACAGGCCCGTCTCCAGCCTCAACGCGTTGAGCGAACGCTGAGGCCCACATCCGCAACCCGGCAACAACCACCCGACGTGAGAGTCGGCCGCCACATCACGGCGTGAACCAAAGGACAGGGGATAGGTGATTGGAGCCCGACGAGAAAATCGAAGAGCGCAAGCCGAAACCGTGGGTGGCGATCCTGATCACCGTGGTGCTTCTCGCGCTGGCCGTGCAGTCCCAGCTGAAGTCCGGGGAGATCGACCCCGGTCTCCTCGGCGCACTGGTGGTCCTCGCCCTGTTCTGGGCGGGCCAGACCGTCGACCGGTTCTTCCCCCTCCGATGACCGGCTGGATCGACGGCAACCCCGCGACCTTCGCCCTGACCTGTCTTGGCCTGCTGATCGCTATCGAAAGGTTCTGGACGTGACGACGAAACGCAAACCGGCACCGAAGGAGCGAGGGCCGAAGGATTGGTTCAACCGCGCCTACGTCTACGGGGAAAGGCATGTGGCCACGGTCGCCTTGGTCGCGTTGGGACTCGGCGTGGTCCTGACCGCGATCGCCGCCTACAGCTTCTTCCACGAACAGGCGATCGAACGACGGGTGACCAAGGTCGAATCGCCCTGCAACATCCACCCGGCCGGGAAGGCATGCCAGGGGATCAAGCAGCGCTCCGACGAAAAACGCTCGGTCGCCTCTGCCTGCGTCCTCGCCTACAAGCTCGACAAGGACGGACAGCTGCTCCGTCTCACCAAGTGCCCGGTCGAGCCTGGGCGCCAGAAGAGGGTCGAAGCCGCAGAAAAGAAGAGCGGGTCCGGACCCATCGCCGCGGCGGAGTCCGCCCAAGGTGGTGATGCCCTACAGCCTTCGACGGCTACCCAGCAACCGGGCCCCACTAGGGGCAGCGCACCGGGCAGTGGCGGCGAAAGCGAAGCCGGTCGCCCTCCAAGACGTCACGAACCGAAGGTGCCGGCCGAACAAGGCGGCGGGACTGAAGCTATGCCCCCATCTGCCCCTACCTCACCACCCGCCCCGAGCTCATCCGGCACGTCCTCGTCTTCCACGACCACGGAACGGAGCACCGAAACCACCGTGGTCGAACCCGCACCCGAACCGCCGCGCCCTAGCGTCCTAGGCGAGGTCACCGAATCGGTCGGTAATACGGTCGAAGGTCTTGGAGAAACTGTTGCTGGGACGGTGGAAGGGGTCGAATCAACTACGTGCCAACTGGCCAAACTTCTCTGCCATGAATGAAGCTTCAGGGCGACGGATATAGCCGATGCGTCGCTCCGTGGCAGGTCGAGCAGAGCCACTCGACCTCAAGCGGTTTCGCGTAGTCGCTGTGGTGGGCCTGAATATCGGCCTCGCGCTGGCATCTTTCGCAACTCTTGGGTCTAACCAGGGTGCCATTTGAAAGCGCTCGCCCGACAGCCTTGTGTGCAAGTAGTTTGGCTCGGTTCCTTTCCTTCCATCGCCGACTCGCCTCTCGGTGGAGATCAGGATTGTTTCGACGTCCTTTCCGTCCTCTGTCGCGGGCCAGAAATGAGTCGCGATTCGCTTCGTGGTGCGCTTTTGAGCGCGCACGCACGCACGGCTTGCAGTAACTGCCGCGTTCATCGGATTTACGACGGTCGACCACGAATTCGTCTAACGGCTTTGGCTGCCCACATTTTCTGCACGTCTTGGTCATTTCGGCCCACCGTAACAAGCACGCCCGTCTGATCCTCGCCGCCCAGTAGCGCGGCCCGAATACACACCGAAAGGAGCCACCTACCGTGGCGAAGATCAAGGAACGCCTTGCGGCGCTCGCAGAAAAGCTCGTCTCCAACGAGGCGAACCTTCGCAAAGCCCAGCGGCGCCACAAGAAGTTCCGGCTGAAGGCCGAAGGCATCTCCGACAAGCAGAGCCGCGCCTACAAGCGCGCGCATGCGAAAGCGATCTACTGGAAAGGTCGGGTCAAGCAGCAGCAGCGCCGCATCAACCATCTCGAACGAAGCACCGCCGAGGTGGAGCTGGAACTGGAGAAGTGGAAGAAGGACCACAAGGTCACGATCCGGGGCAGCAAGGTCACGGGGGGGACGCCGCGGCAACGGCTCAAGGCGGCGCTCCTGCGGGCGATGCTCAACTATCGGACCGGAAAGCTGGCCGGCTACTACTCGCAGTCGGGTGGCGCGCGCGACTACCTCCACGCGATCTACCACTACGCGCTCGGCCGGATCTGGGACTGCGCGACGTTTGGTGACGGCGTCTACCTCTGCTGTGGCCTGACCGCGCCGTCAGGGCCGAACACCCTTACCGCCGGCGGCTGGACCGGGACCCAGGGCGAACACGGCAAGCGGATCCCGGAGTCCCAGGCGCAGGTAGGCGACCTCGTCCTCTACGGGCCCTTCCCGCATCACCACGTCGAGGTCGTGCTGGACCCTGTGCGCAAGACCACCGTGGGCCACGGTTCACCGCCGATCGACGAAGGCGTCTTCGACCTGTTTGGCGACGGCGACTACATCGTTCGCACCTACGTCTAGGCGCCCCATCTCTCCTGCGTGGCGATAGGCGCTGCGCTCAATAGCAACCCGAAAGAAGGACCCATGCTGAAGAAGTTGTGGGGCGCCGTGAAGGCCCCTGCCATGAAGCTGATCGACAAAGCACAGGCGACGTTCCCGCCGAATCGGATCGTCGCCCTGCTGACCCCGACCGTGTTCGTCCCCGTCTCCGGGTTCCTCGCCGCCTGGGTGGCGAAGCACTTCCCGGGTCTGCCGCAGTTCTCCTCTGCGCAGATCACCGGGTTCATGCTCGTCGGCGGCCTCGCAGCGCTGACCGCTGGATACAAGTGGCTGGACGGCTGGCAGAAGGCGGAGGAGCGAGACGAACTCGGGACCGCTCCGCAGAAGATCCTTCGGGCTGAGAAGGGGGAGACCACCTGATGGCAGACGGCGACTACACGACGTTCTTCCCCGACAAAAAGGGCGGCTGGAGGTGGAAGATCCAGGCAGCGAACAACGAGATCGTGGATGCGAGCTCAGAGGCGTTCCAGTCGGAGGCAGGAGCACGGGAGAACTACGAGCGTGCCGGTCACGACCTAGCGGAGGCTCCGGAGAAGGAGGCCGGCTGATGCGCTGTCCACGACGTGGTGAGGTTGGCGCCGTGCCTCACAACTACGGCGACGAGGACGAGTTCAGCGACCGGCATGGCGAAGGAGCTTCTTGCTCCTACTGCGGATCGATCAGCCCGGACGATCTCTTTGCCGCGATCGACAGCGGGGCCGAGCTAGGGCCGACCGACAAGAACTACAAGGTCTACGTCAAGACCGAGGACCGGCCCTACGGCAAGTTCTACTTCCAGCATCTCGATGCTGACGGGCAGCGTCGGTTCATCTCGTTGCTGAACGAGGGCAAGCTGAACATCGGGTATCCCGGCCACTTCTACACGCTGCCATTCTTCGCGTCGGTCAGGAAGACGCCGCTCAGGGTCGACGATTCGGAGTGAGCCGAGCAACCCTCGAAGTCCCGGGAACGCCGCCCTCGCTGAACGCGATCGGCTACCGCTCCCATTGGTCAGCTGGCCGCAAGGCGAAGCAGGAGTGGGAACAGATGCTGGGCACGGCGCTGATGGTCGCTCAGGTCCCACGCGGGCTCGAGGCCATCAGCGCAACGGCGGAGATCCGGTTCAAGCAAAAGCGTCGAAGGGACCCCGGCAACTTCCGTGTCATCTTGGAGAAGGCGCTCGGAGACATCCTCCAGCAGGGCTGGCTCCCCGACGACACGGCGGAGTACTTCAGCTTCGGTGTCGTCCAGCTGGTCGCCCCGTCACCGGAGCCACTGACCCTCGTCCACCTCGACTACCGGTGAGCGTCTGCGAGAAGTGCGGGGGAGAGGTAGACCTCCACGACGTCTACGTGATCGGCTTCGCCAGGTCTTCGGCGATGGAGTGGGTCTATCTCTGTGGGAGCTGTGAAGCTGGGCTTCGGGAGTGGCTAGCTGTGGTCGACGGCGAGGAAGGCTTCTAGCTCGCGGGCGGTCTCCTCGGCCGCTAGTGGCACAAGCGCTTCGTTCAGCTGCGCAAACCGTGCAGCCGCTCCCTTCACCGCCCGATTCATTCCTTGCAGGCTGCGGCTCAGGTTGCGAACGCCGCTCTGCGCCTTCTCGACCAGCTGCACGGCTTCCCAGTCGGAGAGAGTGTCGACTTCCTCATCGCTCGCGATCCTGCGGAGCGCCCTTCGACAGCGCTCGACGCTCTCGGGGTGGATGGAGAAGCGGTCGTGGAAGTCGGGCTCGTTGAGATCGGCCATCCAGTCGAACATACAACCTCGCTCGGCCTACAGCAGGGTTCACATACCTCGGGTAGCGTCTGTCTCCTGCTCCCTGTTTGACCGCTCGTAAAAGGGGTCGTCGTTCTCGTCGGAGGATGGCGGCCCCTTTCGTCGTTCTGGGGGTCGGTGGGTGGTGGTACCGTCGTGGAACTGCAATCCACTACTCGGAGGGAGAACCCGAGATGGAGAAGATCAACCCCGATGACCGTCGTGCGTATGGCACCGAGTACGACCGACTCGCCTATCTACCCAAGCGCGAGACGCGGTGGGTCTGGGAAGTTGACGCGCCTCATGCGCGCGCGCTGATCGAGGTCGTCGATGTCTTCTGGAATGGCCTGAAGTGGTGGGTCGAAACCCGCTCGCTCTTACCGGAGGCGGGCGGTCATACCGACCCGGTCCTGAACGAACTCGGCCGGTTCTGGCAGGCAGCAACGCCGGTGATGTGGCCACCCAACCCGAGCGTCATGGAGATCGCCGTCGACACGGCGAGCCGCGAACGGGCAACGACTTAGCGGCCAGTTCTCCAAACCAGCCGCTCTGCGCATTACGGGTCGTCTTCGGGCGGCCCGTCTGCGTTCTGGGCTACTACCGCAGCCGCCGGTTCATCAGCGCCGCCACTTCCCGACACAGCTGCTCGTCCTCTCCGAAGCAGCGTGGGAGCATCGAGCAGATCGCGTACCTGCGCCGTCGACCCCGGGCACGGGTGACGATGTGCCAGGTCTGGGAGATGCCGGTGCGCTGTGCTTCGAAGGTCACGCAGGGCGGAATCTACAGCGGTGGCGGGTGGTACCGTCGGCGCATGGAACCGGACGGCATCGAAGCGATCTACGTCGACTCCGAGGGGAAAGAGTGGCCGGGGTGGGCACTGCGCGCCGGGTTCACGATCACGCGGACCGATTACGACCATGGCCGCCGAAGGATCAAGCTGTGGCTCTCGGAGGAGAAGGTGCCCGAGCCGGGCGTAGCTCATATCCGGCGACCCGCATGAGCGGCGCACCGCTGCCCTCAACCGACGTGAGCTACTACCCCTGTGAATCGTGCGGCACTCCTCAGAGCGTCGCCGTGGTCACCCTCGAGTTCGGCAAGCCGCCGGTCTCCGTCGACCGGCGTCCATGCGACCGATGCGGGGGTGTGCTGTCCAGCTGGCCCGTGGGCCTCACGGAGAAGCTGGAGCGGCTCGTAGCCGAAAACCCTTAGCGATTCGGCGTCGGGTGCTTCGTCGGGTCCCAGGGCTCGACGGGAGGAGGGTCCGGTTCACGTTCGTGGTCTTCAGCTTCTCGCTGGACCACTTCCTTGGAGGGGTCGTCTCCCACGATCCTCCCGCAGCCCTTGCAGATGCCCGACCAGAGGCCGTCGACCGCCAGGCCTTCGATGAGTTCTACGTGGTGCTCACCGGCCAAGCTGTTTAGCGCTCCTCCCACAGAGCGAGATCCCGGAGCAGGTAGACCGTCTCCATCGCACCGTGGCAGTCCGGCCGCGTGACCCGGTCGTAGTTGCGTGGCTCGAACCCGCCGGGGATCGGGACCTGTTCGGTGAGGACCGGGCCGACGTCGTCGGTGAACTCGCCGTCGCGGGGGCCGCCGATGATTTCGATGCGGGCGCTCATTGGGTCCGACCTTAGCCGGGAGGCTGCGGAGGTCGCAAGAGCCCAGAAACACGACAGGCCCGCCGAAGCGAGCCCGTCGTGAAGATACTGCCATCGCGTAGAACTCCCGATCGCTAGACCGAAGAGCCTGCACTCAGTGGGCAGCTCCTGTCGAAGTAGCTACAGCGTATACGACGTAGCACACGTGCTGTCAACCCATGAAGCCACATGATTGAAACGTCGCTTGTTGGGCATATTCGTAATGACTACTCGCGTGCCACATCTGCGATAATCCGTGGCACATCGCTCTGGAACGCCCCCGGCAGGATTCGAACCCGCGACCTCTACCCTTCGACAGGAGTGCTCTATCCAGCTGAGCTACGGGGGCGCATTCACTTCACCTATCCGATGAAGCCCCCGGATTGTACCCGGATGGGGGACCCCCCTCCATCCCAACGTCGCAAATAGGCGACGTAATTGCTGGAAATCGCCTGGTTTCTGGGTCTGAACGGAACCTAAAGACGTTCCGCAGCCCTCTTCCACAGCTCCCCTGACTCCAAGCCGATCTCCTTCTCGTAGGCGGACACGACCTGATCGGGGTTCAGTGGCCAGCCGGCCGCTCTCTCGAAGCGAGAGACCGTGGCGTGGGAGACACCGGCGGTGACGGCGATGTCCAGCTGCGTGAGGTCGGCGGCCACCCGAGCGTCCCGCGCGACTGCGGCGAGAGCGTCGAGCACCGGCCGAACTTACGGAGACTCCGGGGTTCCTCGCTCTTACTCAGTAAGAATCACGCTATGGTTCCCGACGAGGTCCCCATGCCGCCCCCTGTCGCAGACGCCCCATCCCTCGGGATTCGCTCCTTTTCCTGGGGGGTGGGGTGGCGCGCTGCGGATGAGGGAGCAGCGACGGACTTCTCCGCAGGAAGACCCGCCGTATCCGCCGGACTTACCGAATACCCGATAGATGGACCGGACATTCAGGCATTATTGAACGCAGGAAAAGTCGAGCGTTTGTAGAATCACCCCAGTACCGAGACAAAAAGCGCCCCCGCGCTGCGCAAACAGCCGGGGGCATGGCAAAGGAGGCGGAAGCTCCCATGCAGGCACAACGGTACCTAAACCTCGGGGCCCTAGTTGCCCTTGGCAGTGCTCGAAGCGGGCTGCGTCGGATCGATCGTCGCGATCTTCATGATTCACCCCCCTCCGCGAACGGCGGCGTTTATAGTCGGCGCGGGGGATGATGCAAAGTGGTCAGGACGGATCTAATGCGCGAGCAATCCCGCCTTTCTGAAGAGGCGCGCGAACGCGAGCATGCAAACCGCATGAAGGCGATGAGCCACCCGATCAGGAGGCGCTGTTACGCGATCCTGAACGAGCGAGTGGCCTCGCCGCAGGAACTCGGGGCAGAGCTTGGCGAGACGGCTGATGTCACCAGCTACCACTGCAAGCGCCTCGTGGCGCTCGAATGCGCCGAACTGGTCCGGGAGGAAAAGGCCGCGGGTTCCGGCGCGATCAGCCACTTCTACCGAGCGGTCTCCCGCGACATGGTGCTCGGTGATCTCTGGAACGACATGGGCCCTGACTCCGGCGAGGACTTTCTAGCCAGCATCATGGGCCGCATGGTCCGGGACTTCACACGTTCGACCGAGGCCGGGATGATCGGCAGCGACGAGAGCTTCCATCTCGCCCGAACGCTCCATCACTTCGATGCGCTTGCGGTCGACGAAGCCCTGGCGATTCAGGAAGAGGCGAGGGTGAAGCTGGCGAAGGTCCAGGCACGCAGCGACGAGCGTGCTCGCAGCAACGGTTCGGCCACCTCCGTCGTCACCACGTGGCAGGCCTGCTTCGAGGTTCCCCCGGCTGGTGCACGCTGAGGGAACTTTCAGTGTTGTGGATTTGACATCCGTTGCTCGGGCTTAGTTGAGTGTAAGACGCGCTTTCCGCAATGCCGGGAGCGCGTCCATTCACTGACTAGGAGGCAGTCGAGTGCAGGGGAACGTCCGTTCGCTTTGGGAGGATCGCGGCAACGTGACAGGTGCGCGCCGGCGTCTTCGCTGCCTTGGATCGCGCTTGAAGTGGGGAGGTGCCAGGTGACGGCAGAGGAAGCGGAGATCCTGGGGGCGGCTCTGATCGCCGTGCGCAGAGCAGCTACTTGCCAGTGCGTTTCTGTTTACGGGAAGAGGGCTCTAGCAGCTTGCGAATTGCTCTTAGCTCGGCATGTATCCGATCGAGACTCTCATTCGTCTCCGAATCCAGGGCCGCCACGGCTTCTTCGACTCGTCTCAGAGACGGAGGCTGCTGGGCGCCGGTCAGTGAACCCATGAGATCGCGCTTGGATAGGACTTTGTCCGGGCGTCCCGTTTCGATGCTCGCCGTGGAGACTCCGTAGAGATCCGCGTAGAACTGGAGCCGGACTGCGCTTGGTTTTTTATGCCCGTTTTCGTGCCGCGATAGCTGGCTGACATTCATTTTGCGATCGCCGAGGTCGTGCATTCCCTGCACAACCTCCTCCGCACTCCAACCGCGCTCCTCGCGCAGACGCTTAAGGGATTCCCCGATCACTTTGGTGGTGTCGCCCATCTGAGCGGCAAACCTATGTACGTCCGGGGGCATTTGGAATGCCTTGTGAGTTGTCACTTGACAGGTAGCCATTTCATGTGCATACTAACGCCATATGGCAAGTCATGTGGCAAACACGCTCCCGGACCTGGTCGGCCGAAACATCGCCGCCGCCCGCGAAACTGCAGGTCTCACCCAGCATCAGCTTGCGACGGAGCTCGGCACCTCGACGAGCCGAGTATCCGGATGGGAGCGCGGGGCACACCTTCCTAGCCGGAAGCAGCAGCCCGCGATCGCCGCCCTTCTCTTCGACGGCGACGAGACGGCGATCTTCCGCGACTCCGAGACCGAGGGAGCGGCGGCGTGATGGGCCGGCTGTCCTTCTACGACCACGCTCGCCAGAGCTATGCCGACGCGGTGCCTTGCGAGCACGCCGGCGAGATCATGGTCGGCGACTACTGCGAGGACGGCGGCGTCGGTTCTCTAGGCGAGTTCCGGATCGTCTTCTACCGCTTCAAGACCGGCCTCCGTGACCACCAAGGGTTGACGCCCCAGCTGCGGGTCTTCAGCGATGCCTTCGGTGCCCTTCGTCTCTTCATGGCGCACGGTGGCGCGGACCTTCTTGAGGAGCGGCCGTTCGCATCCGTCGATGAGGTCTCGCGACGCCTGATCGCGCTCGGACTGGCCGACTGCTCGGAGAACCCTCTTTCGAAGGCGGCAGCATGACCCGCCCCAACCCACTCGGGTTCGATCCGACCTTGCCACAGAACCGCCGCGGTCTCTCGATGCGACTCCGTGCCGAAGAACCGGAGATCGCCGTGGAGAAGACGGCGCGCCTCGAAGAACGCAGGACGAAGCTGCTCCCGGTGTACCGGCTGCCTCAGGTGGCGGACCGGCTCAAGGAGGCGAAGTAAATGCCCCTCGTCCAGGCAGCCGCCCAGGTGGTGCTCGACATCCTCTACGGCTGGGCGATCTTCATCGGTCTCTTCATCGCCCTCGCGGTGCTCGTGGATCGCATTCGGACTCGTCATCGCAGGCGTCGGCAGGCCGAACGGCTGGCCCGGTTCGAACGGCAGGCGGAGCTTGAGCGCGACCTGATCCGCGCCGAGGGTGAACGCCGAGAAGCACTGCGGGTCATCGGCGGGATCGAGAGAGGCGCGCCGCGGTGAGCACCCAGACCGTCCTCATCTGTATCGGGGTCGCCTTGTTGCTCGGGGCTGTGGCGGGACAGGTTGCTGCCTGGGTTGCGGGGGTGCACTGATGAAGGTCAAGCTGATCGACGGTCCCTACGAAGGCGTGGAGGTCGACATCAACGGGAGCGGTGGCCTCTACATGGGTGGCCAGCTTCCCGATGGGACCGAGGTCCCTGGTCGCCGTGCCTACTACCGACCCACCCGTAAGCGGGACGAGTACCGCTTCAAGGGCTGGGTGGGCGAGGAGGAAATCATCAGCTTGCCGGTGCCGGGGGGTGCGTCCTGATGGCCGTCGAGAACTTCGATATCGCTACGGCAGCAACCGACTGGGCTGCGCCGGGTCGAGAGGTCGAGTGCCCGGTCGAATCTCCAGGCGAAGCTGACTTCATCAAGAAGTACGGCCCGCTGACCGTTCGCCAGCAGATGTACATCCGCGTCAACGGCTGGACGTTCTCTGCTGTGTGGGGGACCGGGACCTACTGCACCGGCGCACGCCTTGACGGCGCCGGTTCGAAGCCGCTTCCCTGCTCGCCCGACGCCGAGATCGCGGTGTGGCGCGGCGACAGCGGCGACCTCATCGAGCTTCACGGTGACTCGGTCGAAGGCTGGGTGGCGCCCGCTTCGCTGGAAGCGGCCATCGGCGCAGCTGAACAAGACGACGAGGCGGCCATTCGCGCCGCGCTCGTACGACGGGAGGACGACTGATGACCCCCTTCGCCGCAGATCGCGACCCACAGAACGTCTTCAGCTTGGACGCCCGGCGCCGGAAGTCAGACGACCGCCCGGTACCGATCAGCCAGAAAATCGCAGAGCGGGAGCTGGAACGACGAGAGGCGATGGACGACGGAGACAGGACCGTGGCGGCGATGCGCTTCGACGGCATGGGCATCTCTGAGGACGAGCTTCAGGCCGAGGTCGACCGCATCGACCAGGCATGGGAAGCGTGGACCTTGAAGAGGGCCCCGGTCACCGAGGGTGAGGCGAGGCAGAAGGTCGCCCGGTATGTGGACGAGGCCCGCGCTTCGTTGATGAAGGCGCTCGCCGCGGCCGACCACCCGGACCTCGAGGGGCTTCATCCCCGTGTCGCGTTGGTGGCACTGGAGGCGGACAAGCTGCAATCGGATCTGGCGGATGAGGGGAGCGCGGCGTGACCGCCCAGCTGACCGAGGAGGAGACGTTGGCTCCGGTGGACGCCTCGAAGACGGACCATCCGAACCTCGCCGCCGCTCTCGTCGCCGCACAGCTGGAGATGCCGGCGGTGGAGAAAGACGGGACCAACCCGCACTTCAAATCGAGCTTCACCACGCTCGGGAAACTGATCGCGACCGTCCGCCCGGTGCTCAACCGCCACGGCATCGCCGTCACGCAGCTGCCCTCCCGCGACGAGCAGGGCAAACCGACGTTGGTCACCCGGTTGGTGCACTCCGGCGGCGACTCCATGGAGGAGACGATGCCGCTGATATTGGCCAAGCAGGACGCGCAGGCTCTCGGCTCTGCCCTCACCTATGCGAAGCGCTACGCCCTCGCCGCAGCGCTGGCGATCGCTGACCAGGAAGACGACGACGGCAACGCAGCGACTGCCGGATCTGAGATCGCGAAAGCGTCGGACCAGCAGCGGAACACGATGCGCGCCGCGCTCTCCTGGCTGATGGGAGACGACGCCTCGATCGATGTCGAGGGGCGCGTGCTCGAGCAGTGCGGGGGAGACCTTCCCGCGGTCGTGGCCAACTCGGTCATCGCGACGATCAAAGCTTTCAAGGATTCCAAAAGCCAGACCCCTGATCAGCCGCAGGTACCTACCGATCCTCCTCCTACGGACGAGTCAGGTACGGCTGCCCAGCCTGCGGCTGATCAGGAGCCAGCCGAGGTGACGGAGTGACGGTCCCCATGAACAAGTGGCGCTGGCGCGGCATGGCCGGGCACCTGATCGTGGCGGAACAGTGCTGCTTCCACATGGTCACGGACATCGGGCGCATCCACGTCTCGACCATTGGGTGCTACCACGAACGCGGAGCCCAGAAGACCTACAACACGCGCAAGCCGCTGGGCGTCGGCGGTTCGGCCTCGCTCTACGAGACCATGCTCTTCCCGCTCGACGCAAACGGGGGGGTCGACAACTGGTCCGAGCTTGACGGCGAACGCTACGGGTCCGAGGAGGACGCCGAGGCCGGTCACATGCGCTTCTGTCGGCTCGCCGCCAAGGCGGACGGGGATCCTTCGAACCTCATCGGGCGCGGCTGATGGCCACCACTACCAAGCCCACCGGCTTCCTCCGCTCCTCCGAGAACACCGGAGAGGCAGAGGCACAGGCAGCGCATGAAGTACGTCGCCTCAGGAAGCTGGAAGCAGCTGAGCCACGGGGGTTCGACTGGGAGGACGACTGCGCGGAACGGGCTTCCCTCAGCTGGGGCATGGGCTCCGGTGCGGCTGCGTCGGTGCTTGTCGAACCCCGGGACCTGAGCGAGTCCTGGGAGCGGCGCATCGACTTCATGCTGGCGGAAGACGCGGGCAACAGCTTCGATCGAGACGGACTGGTGCGCTGATGGCGAAGAAGAACGGTGCGCTCATCGCTATCGAGACCTGCGGCTGCGTTACCGCCGTCTTGGTCTCCGGATTCATGTCTCCGCAGGAAGAGGCGGAGCACGTCGAAGGATGGCTTCGAGAAGGCCGAAAGGCGGAAGCCACCTCCGTTAAGCGGGCAAAGGAGCGGCTGACGTGCGAGTGCAGCCACGGCCGCAACGCCCGTCCTGACGAGCGGTCGATTCCGTTTGATGCTGCCCAGCTTGTGCGGGAGGCGCGTTCGTGACCAGCCACACGGCACCCGACCTTACCTCCGGAGCGTTGCTCCTCCAGCGCGTGAAACTAGGCACCGGAGGCCAGTGCTCCAACGAGGAGTGCACCCGTGCGGGCCGGTTCCGGATACGGATCGCAGGCCACTACGTGAAGGGGCCGAGCCAGGTCCAGCGGTATGCGTTCCTCTGCTCTCCGTGTGCAGCTGCGGCTATCAGCTTGTGGGACGAACTGACGGGGCGCGTCGATGAGGAAGCGGCGGCGGCGTGATGGCCAGCATCCCCTTCCGAGAAATGTGCTGCCGGAAGTGCCGGCACGTCTGGACCGATGGGGCGTCCCTACCCGAGGGACCGGTCCACTGCCCGAAATGTGAGACGCACGTGTGCGGCTGTGGGTGTGGGATCGACCTCTCCGACTTGACCGAGGACACGATCTGGTTCGACCGTTCTCATGGGTCGGCGGTCGAACGGGAGATGGCGGCGTGACCCGCATTCCCACCCGCAACCAGATGGCCAAGCTGGCCCACCTTCCGGTCGGCACGGCGGTCATCAACCCGCGCCGCCATGACTGGCGTCCGCTCCTCAACCACGGCTGGGTAGAGGCCGCGTTCAGCACCGATTGGGAGAACCACAGCTTGGCCTACGAGCCAGGAGGCCAATATCTGCCGGCGCTCCGAATCACGGCGGACGGTCTCCGTGCCCTTGCCGACGCTGTCGACCAGCACGGACAGCCGCCGATGGACGAACCACGGACGCAGGTCGAGGCGATGGCCGAGTACGACCGGCGGCGGGCGGTGGCGGCGTGAGCGACCACTTCGCGATCAAGCCGAGCGGCATTAACGGGTACGAAATCCGCCTTCCTCGCGTCTCGATCCTTCGGATCAACTGCGGCCGGCGCCCTCAGTTCTCTCGACTGCGATTGTCAGGTGTCTACAAGGGCGGCATGGAAGTTGGCGAGGGGCATTGGCAGTGGAGTTGGGATCTGGCGTCTCAGCGTTGGCGGGCCGTGCGATTCGACTTCGCCCTCTGGCGGGTCACGATCAAGCTCTGGGAGGTCCCCGCCGAGCGGATCGATCGCGGGCGCCCTAGAGGACGCCTTGAACTCCTACGGTTTGCCTTTGCCGAACGCGGCCATCACGACGACAATCTGTCGCCGGGCTGGTGGCTGCCGGAAGAAAAGCTTCCCCAAAAACTCTGGGAGCTCGGCATCACCGGCCGCGCCTGGTTCCCCGGAGCCTGGAAGATGGCGATGCTCCTCAAGCTCACTGTCGCCGTCCTGCTTCTGCGTGAGCGCGCGTGGGATTGGGACACAGAGGAATGGATGGCGGCCTGCTTCGATGGCAACAGCTACGCGTCGATGGAAGGCACGTTCCACGAGTGGACCGAACTGCGGACCCCCGATCGGTGGCTGCCGCGCTACTGGACCTACAACGTCAACCGGGAATCGACGTGATGGCCGAGCAAGTCTGCGACTACGAGAAGTGCTCGGAGACCTTCATCCCGAAGCGTCCACATCAGCGCTTCCACCACGAATCGTGCCGTTACGCGCAGTGGGAGCTGGACAAAGAGCGCGAGGAGGCGTCAGGTAGTTCTCAACGCGTTGACGGGCAAACGACGCACCCGCTCCAGCTTGTCCGCGAAGAACAAGAGCAGGCGAAGGAGAAGGCGCGCTGGACCCTGCTCGCCCGCGAGCACCTGGCCCGCACGCTCCTCGAGACCGGCTACGCACACGCCGACGACTTCGACGCACTCTCGGTGCCCGACGACCACCGCAACGTCATCGGCTCCCAGATGGGCTCCTTCGTCGCCCGCGGCTACATGGAGGAAGTCTCCCGCCGAGCCTCGGCTAACCCGAAGCGCAAGAAGGCCAAATCGGCGGTCTACAGGCTGACCGACAAGGGCCGCAAAGACCTTTCAGAATTGCTCTCGCCGCTCGTCGGATCGAACCGTCAGGAGTCTTCCGGGGAGGTCGGCTCCAGGACGGTTCGATCGGGCGAGAAGGAGATCGTCGGGGTCGACGTCGACCACCATGGGGATGGTGAAGGGGAGGGTTCTGCTGGGCTTGGCGTCCACGTTCCACCCTCCTCGGTCGGCGTCGATCCGGGCGAGCTCGGTCCTAACCCGACCACGGTCGGTGCCGGTCAACTCCGAGGTAAGAGCGACCAGGGACGCCAATCTCCGTCCGCCGCCGCCGGCACCGACTCGCCCGACTCATTGGTGCAGCTGGACGGTGCCCGCAAGGCGCCTTCGATGTACGACCCGATGGAGGACGCGGCGGCGTGACCTGGGAGATCCGCCAAGGAGACGCTCTGGAGCGGCTGCGCGAGATGCCGGACGAGTCGGTCCAGTGCTGTGTCACCTCGCCGCCCTATTGGGGCCTGCGCGACTACGGGGTCGAAGGTCAGCTGGGGCTCGAGGAGACGCCCGAGCAGTTCGTCGCCGGGATGGTCGACGTCTTCCGCGAGGTCCGGCGGGTGCTGCGTTCGGACGGGACGCTCTGGCTGAACATCGGAGACAGCTACGCGACGGGCGGTCGCGGCGGCGGGGCGGAGGGGGCGAAGCAGGGGACCAACGTCGGCGCCCTCCTCGGTGCCAAGAACGTCGCGCCACCTGGCTGCAAGCCAAAGGACCTTGTCGGCATCCCATGGATGCTCGCCTTCGCCCTCCGCGCCGATGGCTGGTACCTCCGCCGGGACATCATCTGGGCGAAGCCGAACCCGATGCCGGAGAGCGTCACCGATCGGCCGACGTCGTCGCACGAGTACCTCTTCCTGCTGACGAAGGCCCCGAAGTACTTCTTCGATGCCGAGGCGATCCGGGAGAAGGCGACCTATGCGGGCCCCAACGGTGCGCAGCACTCGCCCCATGCCCAGGGCTTCGGTCGCCGCACGCCGGCGGAAGAGCGCGAGCGCCAGGACAAGCAGCGCGGCCACGGTCGCCGCCATGACGGCTTCAACGACCACTGGGACGCGATGTCGAAGGAGGAGCAGCAGGCGCTCGGCCGCAACAAACGCTCGGTCTGGACGATCGCCACCAAGCCATTCCCCGACGCCCACTTCGCCACCTTCCCGCCCGACCTAGTCGAGCCGTGTATCCGGGCAGGGACGGCGGCCGCGAATTGCTCAGAGTGCGGCGCGCCCTGGCGGCGGATCACGTCGACCGAGTACGTGAAGTCACCCAAGCACGGTTCCGGATCGGTAGTCGGCCGAAAAGAGGCCAGCGGCCAGAACAACTTCGACGGTGCCGGGATGCCCCGTCTGAACAAACAGGTCACCACGCTCGGGTTTGAGCCGACCTGCCCGCACGGCGCCCCGCCATCCTCGGCGTTGGTACTCGACCCCTTCGCCGGCGCCTCCACCACCGGCCTTGTCGCCACCCAGCTAGGCCGCGACTTCGTCGGCGTCGAGTTGAACCCGGAGTACGTCGCCCTCGGTGAAGAGCGCATCCGTCGCTGGGAACACGACCCGGCCGGCCACCTCCGCCGCGCCACTCCAATCGAGGCCCAGGCGTCCATCTTCGAGACGGCAGAGATGCCGGAGGCAGCGGCGTGATCTTCGGAGAGAAGCTGCTCCCCAAGGTTCTGGACGGCTCGAAGACCGTCACCAGGCGCCCGGTGAAGCCGGGGAACTCACTCCACGGCCCTGACTGGCGCCCATGCAAGTACGAGGTCGGTCGCACGTACGGTGTGCAGCCGGTCATCAAGGACGGACCGGGGAAGGGCCGTGGCGGCAAGTCCGTCGCGCGCATCCGCGTCAAGAGCGTCCGCCGCGAACCGCTCGGCCACCAGCTGACGATCAGTGAGGCGGCCAAAGAGGGCTTCGGTGGCTTCAGGGCCTTCCGGGACTACTGGGAGGGCGAGCTGTACGGCTCCTACGACCCGACGCAGCTTGTGGACCGCATCGAATTCGAATTGGTCCCCGACTCAGGGACCGGGTCGTGAATGAGCAAGCCTCCGGCCTTCCAGTTCTATCCCCGCGACTGGGTCATGAGCACCCGCATCCTGACCCCGGAGCAGCGGGGCGTCTACATGGACCTGCTCTGTTTCGGATGGGATATGGACGGACTTCCACCCGACCCGGACGCCATGGCTGGGCTAGTCGGCCTAGCTGCGCCGAAGTTCAAAAAGGTTTGGGCGGTCATCGGTTCTCGCTTCTACCAGGACGACGCGGGCCTTTGGCGCAACCGGCGACAAGAGGAGCAGCGGGCCGAGATGGACGCGCTTCGGGAGAAACGTCGGCAGGCAGGTCGTGCAAGCGCAGAACAGCGGGCCGGCAAGTGACCAACACCTGTTCAACACATGTTGCCTCGGCGTTGGTGCAGACGACCAACCCTGCGTCTGCTACTGCGTCTGCGGGTCAGGGGGAGGGGTTTTGACCTACCTAGATGTAGAAAACCCTTCCCCTAAAACGCGCGGGTGTGCCTGTGCGCGTGACTGTGACTGCCTGACGCGCACTGCTCCGCCTCGCTCACGGCGCGACGACTGGACCGCAGCCCGGCACGTCTGGCACCACCTGACTGCCGGCTTGTCGATGCTCTCGCTGAACGACTTCGGCCGTCCGTGGCCGAACCCTCGCCGCAACGTCATCGCACAGCTTCTCGACCAGTTCGGAGCAGACATCTGCATCGCCGCTGCCGAGGAGACGCGGCGGATCATCCAGAACGACGATCGCGCCCCGAACGTCACCGGCCTCTTCGCCAAGAAGTGCGCGGACATCGCAGCCGAGCGTGAGTCGGTCCGCGAGATCGCCGAGCTCTCCTTGGCCGGCGCCAAGGCTCGGAGGGCGCTCGCATGAGCGACCAGCTCCTCGACTGGATCGACGGCGCCCGTCTCCTCCGCTGGCTGGAAGAGGACCGGCGGGCGATCAAGCCGAACCAGACCGCCGACGACTTCGGCCGCCATGGCCGCATGGTCCGCAGCTGGAGGACCGAGAACCGGAAGACCCGCGTGCACATCGTGGACGAATTCCTCTGCTCGATCGACGTCTGCCTCGGTGAGGTGCCCGACGACTGCTTCTGCGAGGACCCTCGCTTCCACAAGGTCCCTCACGTCCCGGTCTCCTCGGAGAAGTCGGAGCGGATAGCGAAGCTCCGCGAGCTCGGCTGGACGGTCGGCGAGATCGCCGCCATGGTCGGGGTCACCAGGCGCACGGCCGAACGCCATTCACGGAAGGCCGCGGCATGACCGTCGACCAGCTCGAACAGAGGGTCAGCGATCTCGAGGGCCGCATTGCTCGGCTCGAGGAACTGCTTTCCGACCCCGCCTCAGCAGTCGAGGCAGAGCAACACCAACCGTCACCGGCATGGGGGAGGGACGCATCGTGAAGCTGCACGCTAGAGCGCAAGCTTCCCAAGCTCGATGGAGCACCAACGTAGGCAAAGCCGGGGGTCCTGGGGCCAGTCGTAGAGCCAAACGGCCTCGTCCGATTCCTCCCCGTTGGCCTTCATTGGTCCCTGTTGGTCGTGAGGGTGTTCGTGGAACGTCAGGGGTTTCGGGGGCGGGGCGATGAGCGGCCGAGGTAGAGGGCCGCTGGATGTCTACGGCACCGTCACCGGGAACGGCACGCCGGTCGAGGAGGCAGTCATCCGCGCCCTCCTCATCGATGATGGCAACTGGCTGGCGAAGTGCGACGACAACGCCGCGGTGGTCAAATGGCTGCGAGGGGCGGTGCAGAGCGCGTTCGCAGGCAAGCCGCTACCGCTCCTCACGGTCGGTGAGGTCGAACGCATCCTGAGAAGCGACGAGGCGACCACAGCCGCTCTCGCTGCCGCTGACATAGCTCCGGCGGACCTGGCCAACGTCGTCCGCACGCTTCTCGACTTCCTACCTGAGGAGGGTGAGCGGTGAGCGGCCTGAATCGTGTCTATCGCTACCGGCTCTATCCCACGCGGAGGCAAGTCGAGGCGCTGGATGGTCAACTGGCCTTCGCGTGCGATCTCTACAACGCGGCTTTGGAGCAGCGGCGTACGGCGTTCCGGGACTTTGGTGTCTCGGTTCGCTTGCGGGAGCAACAGCACGAGCTCACGGCGCTCCGGAGCAGCGGCCCCGAGATGAACTACTGCGCGCAGGAGATGGTTCTCCAACGCCTCAACCTCGCGTTCGAAGCTTTCTATCGTCGTCTCCGCCATGGCGAGAACCCCGGCTTCCCCCGCTTTAAGGCAAAAGGACGCTTCAACACCCTGTCGTGGCGCCGAGGGCACGGAGGGGCGGCGATCCTCAACAGCCGCCTCCGCATCCAGGGCGTCGGTCACATCAAGGTCAAATGGCACCGCGATCTTCCCGGTGAGCCGAAGCAGACCCGAATCACCCGGAAGAACGGCCGCTGGTACGTCGCCTTCACGGTCGAGGTCGAGCCGAAGCCGCTTCCCGCGACCGGCCAGAGCATCGGCGTCGACCTGGGCGTTCGGCAATTCGCCACCCTCTCGACGGGCGAGGTAGTCGAGGGTCCACGGGCCTTCTGGAAAGCGGCCCCTGCAATTCGTCGAGCCCAGCGCAAGGTAGCCCGACGCCAGCGCGGCAGCCATCGCCGCAGGAAGGCCGTCGCTGAACTGAGTCGCCGACGCGAGCGTGAGGCGAGCCGCCGAGAAGACGCCGCCCACAAGGCCGCCCGCGCGCTGGTAGACCGCTTCGACCTCATCGCGGTAGAGGACCTGAACGTGCGGAAGATGGCTCGGGTCAACCGGGGTCTGAACCGCGAAATCACCGATCAGGGTTGGAGCGCATTCCTAACCCACCTGGAAGCCAAGGCTGAGAGTGCCGGGCGCCAGGTCGTGCGCGTCGACCCACGCAACACGTCGCGTCGCTGCCACGAATGCGGCGCAGTGGACAAGGAGTCGCGCAAGCGCTCCCGATTCTGCTGCACCACTTGTGGCCACGAAGACGACGCAGATGTAAACGCAGCACGTAACATCTTGGCCCGGACGGGGCCGTCGAGCGCCAACGCCACCAAGTCGGCGTTGCTCGAGAAGCCGATTTCGGAGTCGTCACATACGGAGAGCTTCTCGTGAAGGCCTGGCGCTGCCCTGAGTGCGGCGAGCAGGTCTCGGAGCGAGACACGGGCTTCGCCGACGGACGGCCCGACGTTCGGCATGTTCATCTTCGGGCGGCCACCTACATCGACGGCGAGGAACGGTATTCAGTCCCGGCCGAAGAGGTCGAGGTCATCCCCGTCTCTGCGTTCAAGGAACGGCTGGAAGACGACGCGCATCATGCCGACCAAGCACGGAGCGGCCATGAGGCTCACGGCGAAGGAGTAGCGGCCGAATACATGGCCGGAAAGGCCGCGGGCCTTCGTGCCGCTCTCTCGGTGCTCATCAAGGGCGAATGGGAGCAGGTCTAGATGCCAGAGAAGAGCATCACCCGACTCATGTGCGGCGTCAAGAAGCTGAACGGCTACCTACAGCCCTACATGTCCCCGGCCGTCCAAGGGGAGTACGTCAGGTGGGAGGAGCACGAGGACTTCAAAAACCGACTGACCTCCGAGGCAGTGGTTTCGGCGGCGTGGGACCGCTTCGAAGAATCAAAGGACATGGAGGGCGCTCTTCGCGCCGCCATAGAAGCAGCCGGGGAGGGGCCGGACCGTGCCTGAGGAGAAGAGCATCGAGCGCTTCGACTGCGAGACCGAGAAAATCGGGAGCGGCTACGTCTACTACGAGCAGGGCGTCATGGAACCGTGGCCCGAAGGCGAGTGGGTCAAGTACGAGGAGCACCGACAGGCTCTGGGTGAAGCGGCCAGCGCGCTTTCGGCTGAGCTTGCCAAGGTCCGCAAGCACCGTGACGACCTGAAAGAGGCTCTCTCGCGCGCTCCCTACCCGAGCGATCTCTCGATAGCTGAACAGGACCGCGACCTGGCCGAACAAAAGCTCCAGACCATCACCGCAGAGATCGCCTACGTCAGAGGCCATCTTGAAGCCTATGCGGACGCCCTGGACCGCCCTCACTCACTGCAAGAGCTAAAGAAAGCGCTTCGTGAGGATGCGAGTCGCCTCCTCGACCAGGCCGAGACTGCGGGGGCAGAGTAGTGGCCGACTGGCAGATCGAAGTAGCGATCATGGTCGTCGCCGTGGCCATCTGGCTCTTCTGGTGCTGGGGAGAAGGGTGGCTTCGGTGAACCGCTACGCAACTCGCGACTGCGACTGCCCCGACGTGGTCATAGGGACCGGTGGGAAGCGGCCGGAGAAGTGCGAGGAGCACGGCAGCCGCTACCTCAGCGAGGCCCAGCTTCGAAAGCTGCATCCCGCACCTGTCGACGAGGGTGACCTAGGCATCCGAGGACTCGGTAGGCCAGTTGCAGACCCCAGCGACGGCGGCGCATCTAACGCGGGACGCCGCCGTCGCAAATCTCCCAAGCGCTCAGCTGGTCCGCAGCGGGATTGGTCGCTCGCCCGGACGAAGGTCGAAGAAGAGGGCGTGTGTCGGATCTGCAAGCGGGCCGACTCTTACGAGCACCCGCTGGAGGCCTGTCACGTCCTGGGCCGCGAGCACGACGAACCGAAGGTGGGCACGGATGGTCGGCCGCTGAGAGAACTGTGGGTGCACCCCGATCGCGTCTTCCCCGGTTGCGGTCCGTTCCCGGCCGGATGCCACGGCGACGTGGATCACAAGCGCATCAACTACATGGGCTACCTGACGCTCTCCGAGCAGCTTATGGCGGTCAAAGATGCCGGGGGGATAGCTGAGGCCTATCGGGCGCTGATGCCGGTCGAGAGACGCGAAGAGCGTGAAAGGAGTGCGGCGGCATGAACCCGGACCACGTCAACTACAAGGTCGTCTGGGCGGACGGCAGCACCTTCGAATTCCGGGGGCCGAAGCACTTCCTCGATTCGGTGAAGGGGCGGCCCAGCTTCCTCCTGCCCACCGAGGAATTCCCGTGCCTCCTGTCGATGGCGAACGTCCGCTACATCTCGGAGACGGTCCCGCTTCCTCCCTTCGGTCACTCCCAGAACCAGCAGACGCAGAGGACCCCTGCCGCATGACCTTCGAGAACAGAAACGAAAAGGCGACGAGGAGGAATGAGTAATGGGAACTAGAGCCGACTTCTACGTAGGGCGTGGCACCGAGGCCGAGTGGCTGGGGTCGATCGCTTGGGATGGCTACCCAGAGGGCATCAGCGGGGCGATCCTGCGGGCAACGAAGGAGAACAAGTATCGGGAGTTGGTCGTCGGCTACATCGGTGAGCGGGAGGACGGTACGGAGCCGAGCATGGGTTGGCCGTGGCCGTGGGAGGACTCGGGCACGACCGACTTTGCCTACGCCTTCGACAACGGGCGCGTCTACGCCTCCTGCTTCGGCTGTGAGTGGACCGACACGCCTCTTATCGAGGACGCATTCGATGACCTCGCCGAAGACTTCGCCAGCTTCCCGGACATGTCGGGGCAGAAGCACTCCGCTCCGGCCGGGTCCAAGCGCTCCGGCGTGATGGTCATCTCGGCGCCAGAAGCCAAAGAGGAGAGCTAGCCATGCCCGAGCAGAAGGCCTCTGACACCGAGCGGACTTGGACCATATGGGCGTGTCCAAGATGCGGCGAGGACATCGGCGAGCGAACCGCCCACTGGCACCCGCACCCCGATTCTCTGGACCCCGAAGAGTATTTCTCGGAGCCGGTCACCGTCGTTTCTCTCGACGCGATGGAAAGAGAGAAGGAAAAGGCGGCGACGGCGAGGGAGCGCCGCAAGCAGGAGACGGCTCGCGCAGACGCCAACGCTTTCCAGATCAAAGTCGAGCGTGAACGGCTACAGAAGGAGAAGGCCGAGCGGGAGGCGGCGATCCAGAAGTTCGAAGAGCTTGCCGACCAGGCCGAGGAGGTCGAGCGACGGCTACGAGGTAAGGCCGAGACCTCCGACGACGAGGTATCCCATATCGCCGCAGCCGAAATCGAGCAGGGGCGCTCCCTCGCTTACAGCTTCGCCGCCGAATACCTGCGTTCCCTCGCCGACGAACCCAACCGAGAGGAGTCCCGCGATGCGAGTTAAGGCGATCCTCTGCTGGCTGCGAGGCGGGCACGACCCCGTGGCGCTGACGATCAACGGCAGGTTCTCGGGGCTTGAAACCTGCGAGCGCTGCGGCGCGAAGTCGTGGCGAGGAGGCCGATTCCAATGAGCACCGAGCAACAAGACACCACCTACCTCTCGGAGGCCGTCCGGAAGCGGACGGAGGGGACCATCCGCTTCGTCCATCCAGTGCAGCCGAGAGGTTCGGTCACCACGGAGGGAGTCGATCTCCCCACCGCGTTGGAGATGGCGCGCAACGGAGGAGACATCGAAGTCTGGCGCGCCGAATATCGCAAGTGGTTCATGTTGATTCCGGACGGCTCCAATTGGCGCGTCGACCTGCTGAACAGCTTCGCCACCCACTACGAACAGAAGGGAGCCGAAGGGGAGAGGGAGCGGTTGGAGGCGTTGACGAACGGCGCACGGCATGCAGAACGCGCCATCGACGGCCACATGAAATTCCTGATGGTCAGCGGCATGGCGGAAGAGAGCCTGAAGCTCTACGAGAGTTGCAAGCCACTGGCGGAGGCTCGCGCCGAGATCGCCGCAGCTTTCGCCGCACTCTCAGAGAAAGAGACCGACCAGCCCCAGGAGGAGAGCCGATGAGCGACGTAAAGGGACTCGCCGATTCGTTCGGGCGCGCCGTCGAGGCGGGGATCTCGGAGGGCGAAAAGCGCTTCGCCAACTACGTGCGCGGCCTGATCGAAGGCGAGGACCGAGACTCGGAGACCGTTCTCGACTCGGTGCTTTCCGCATGCCATGAGACCGACCAGCCGGGAGAGGAGTCGAGCCGTGGCTGAGCTACAGGAACAGCCGAAAGCTGCTTGGGCCGGGAAGACGCGCGCCGAGGTTCTGGCGCTCTTCCCGGAGAACATCGAGACCTGGCGCTGCCCGGCATGCGGACGCAAGCTGGACGGCCAGACCATCGACATCGACGAAACCCGCGAGAAGTGCACGAAGCGCATCCACACTCACGGGCCCGTCAAGTGCACCTACGTCCGCCGGGATGTGACTGCGGCGATCTACTTCGGCCATTTCGTCGACCTCATCGAAGACGCCGGGCTTCATCTCGATGCCGAATTCGTCGCCGACCTACGCGAGAGCGCCGGTCTTCCGCCGCTGCCCGACCCGACCGAGGAGACCAACCCATGAACCAGCCTGACCGCCAGCAGGAGCAGGCCCTGATCCCAGAGGCGGCCGTCATGGCTGCGGTGGATCACGTCTCATGGGGGAACTTCGCCGTCAAACGGAACGAAGTGCTTGCGATCCTCGCCGCCGCCCATCCGGCCCTTCGACAGGAGACGTTACGGGAGGTCGAGGGGGCGCTGAGAAGCGAGCGATTCATCCAGCCCGCCGCCTGGGCCGTGCGTCAGTCCGGTCCTCTCGAATCTTCTCGCAGCCATGCGAAGGCCGCCCTCGCGAATGCTGCAGACAACCTCGCCACCCTCACCCAGCAGCCCCAAGTCCAAGCCGATCCAAATCTGTCCAAGGATTTGGAAGTAGAGGAGGAGGTCTGCCAGCGTTGTGGGGGAGCGGGCTACACCTGCACCTATGAGGGCGGCTTCACGACCATTCGGTGCGAGATCTGTCGGGGCACCGGAAAGAAGCCAGCGGCCCAGGCAGAGGCGTTTGTCGGTTCGCCGCCGTGCGTCACCTGTCCGCACAACCTGCCAGACGGCGGCCGTCTTGAGGCACGCGGTAAACCCATCCCGACCCAGGTAGACGAGGCCGAGTCCTCGGCAAGGCCCCAGACCGCAAAACAACTTGCCGACCAGCAGGACTTCGACACCATCAGGAAGGCCACCGAAGAGTTGGAGGCGTTGCAGGAGGACGGCACGGGGGAGACCCCAGAGGCCCGGGAGAAGGCCGCGATGCGGGAGTTCATGCAGACGGTCCGATCCTCACCTAACCCAGAGTCCGACGAGATCCGGGCGACGCGCGCGGCGCTCTCGAAGCTTCACGAAGCAATCTTCCCGGAGCAGTACGGCACCGACTGCAACCCCGTCTCCACTACGGAGTCGAAGGAGGAGCGATGACCGGCGAGACGGTTTTCGAAATGGGCCAGAAGGTGAACGTCTGGACCGAGGAGGAGCGCTTCATCTGCGAGGGCGTGGTCGACGGAATCCACCACCCCGAAGAGCCGGACGGCGAGGAGTTCTATGACGTGCAACCCGTCGATGCTCCGTACGGCCGCTTCGACCACATCAGCGAGATGAGACTGACGGAGGCATCCCGATGAGCGGCACGGTCACGATCACGCTGGACCGGGAGGAGGCCGAAAACCTCCGCTTCGTCCTCCACATGGCTCGCGGCATGCGGCGGGACGTGGGCAACGAGAAGGGCGCCGAGGAGGTCGCGGCGATCCAGACGAAACTCCGCGCCGCCCTGGACACCCCAGACCAACCACAGGTCCCCTCAGGGCCACTCGGTGACGAAGAGCGGGAGCGGCTGAGGGGGATCGCCGAGCGTGCGGGAGAAGGGCGCCTCCTCGACGACCCGGAACTCATTTTCCTCCGCAGGCTGGCCGACCAGCCCCCCACCGAGGAGAGGCTACGGGAGAAGCTGACCGAGTTCGACGCGTGGCTCAGCTTCCGTGGTGAGTTCTCCGAGGTGCTGACGGCCTTCCGTCAATCGTTTGGGACCGACACGTCCGTCGCCGCCCTCACGGAAAAGGCCTCAGGTGACCGGGAAGGTGAGGGGCAGTGAGCATGGAGAGCGCTCTCGCAGCGCAGGCCCAGACGATCGCCGCGATCCGATCCCACCTGACCGACGAGGAGAACGAGTGGGCGGGCGACAAGCTGATCTGGCAGCGCGCCGTCCGGTTCGGACCCGACACGCCCGAGGGTCACGCGAAGAAACTGCGCGCCGCCCACGCTGCCGCCGAGCAGTACGTCGCTGAACTCCTCACCGCAATGCAGGACGAGGCCACCCAGCCCAAGGCAGAGGGGTGAGGGGGTAATGCCTGAACTGATCGGCACCACCTGCATCTCCTGCAAAGGGTCAGGACGCACTGGGTTCTTCGGGGTGGCGGTCATCCCGTGCTGGCGCTGCGGAGGATCGGGACGAGACCCGCACCCCGGCGAGCCGTACCCGAAGCCGAAGACCTACAGCTACCCGCAGCCCCACCACCTAGAGAGAGAGGGAGACGATGTCGATTCGTGACTTCGACGGAGAGGAATGGGTCTCGGCCGATGCCATGGACCGCCAGGTTCAGCTTCGACAGGCCGCAGAGCAACAGCGTGACCGCCTACGGGTCAAGGCTGGCGAAGCTCGCGTCCACCTGGAGGAAGGCCGCCCCGGCAAGGCTCACGCGCTCCTCGAAGAGATTCGAGCCGAGGAGGAAATCGAAGCCGCCGAGCTTCAGGACCGAGAAGACGACGTGGCAGCAGCTATCGAAGGCGAGGTAGGAAATGAGTGACGAGACCCCGACGCACGTGTTTCTGACCATCGAGCTTCCATCGATCTACACGGACGACATGGTGGAGGGCGGCGAGCTTCGGCCCTACCTGAGCGAGTTCGACTCGGAGTCCGACTTCATCCTCGATGCGATGGGCCAGCCGAGCATCGTCAAGCTGCGGACCGAGGTCAGCGGCGAAAAGGAGGGCGACGTGATCGAGGTCTGGGGCGCCGTCCACTCAGCTTCGCTCGGCCCCGCCAGCCGCGGCTATGGCCCCGGCCCGCATCTCACGACGGAGCAGCTTGAAGCTAGCGCGTCGTACGCCCTGAACCCCGACTACGAGGGAGACGACGACGATGCCTGAGCCTGACACCGAGAACAAGGACTGGCCGGAGGTCGAGCTTTATCGCTCCGCTCGCTTCGAGAAGTCGGCGCTCCACGTCGTCCCCGACCATGCGGGCCTGTTTCGTCGGTCTGAAACGTATCTGCCTCTACAGGTCATAAGAGAGCGGCTGCTTTCGGACGAGGCGGTTGAAGCTGCGTGGGGCGCGATGGAGGAGGACTCGCCGTATGTGGACTCCGACAAGACGCTCTCCTACGCTCGTGAAGTTCTCGGAGCAGCTGTAGCCGCCGCCTTCCCTCAAGAGGAGGCGTCGTGAGCGATCAGGTCATCTGGGATGACGAGGACGAGCGTTTCGTCGCTGCTCTCACGGAGCCGGACATCGAGCGTCGGCTGCTCTGGGAAGCGATGGAATACGCCCAGCACGACTCCTGGCGCTGCGAGCATCCGGACCGCTACCCGCCCGATCCCGATTGTCCCTGCGGCCTCCTGAGCTTGCAGGCGCGCGTCCTCGCCGCAATCGGTTCACCACCCGACGATTGGCAGCCGCTACCCATCGATATCTGGCCACCGAGATCGGCGGCAGGGCAGAACAAAGGAGAGGCATGAGGCTAGGGGCGGGGGAGTTCGGTTAGCTGATGGACCCACGCTCCGGACAGAAGCCCATGACCGCAGCAGCTCGTCGCTCCGGCTACGAGGCGCTACGTGCTGTCCTGAGGGCGGAGCACCCCGGGTTCGATGTCGTCTTCGTCCCCAAAGGTGAAGCTGCGGATCTCGTTGGCGCGTCTCTTCCGGGGAAGGTCGTCGGGAGCTTCACCGCGCCAGAGGATGCGGGTCCGGGTCTCGACGCGGTCGACGTTCCTCCCTCGGCCCCTTGATCTGCGCACCATCACGCAATCGATGAAGCCGGCCATCACCCGACGCTGTTTCTCGACCGGCATCGCCAGATAGGCGTCTCTCGTCGGCCCCTCCTCGACGGCACCGAACTGGGCCTCGGCCTGGTCGAGCAGCTTCTCCAATTCGTCGACCCGGGCTTTGAAGGAGGCGAGCATGTCGAGCCAGTCGTCATGGCCGAGGCGCCGGCGGGCGTCGGTGTCGTGGCGCAGTTCGTCGTATTCCCCGCGCACGATCACCATTTCCTCGCGCAGGCGCTCTCGCTCGCGTGAATCGGGGACCAGCTGGAGCGTGCCATCCAAGGCCTCGAGGATGAGCCCCTGCACGTAGTCGGTCAGGGTCTCGGCCTTGATTCCCGCCGGTTCCTGGCACCGGCCGCTCGCGTGCTTGACCCGGCAGCGGAGCATCGCGTCACCTTTCGCACTCCGACCGAGGGACAGGGAGTAGCGGCAGCCGGCGCAGCGGACGAAGCCTTGAAGTAGCCACGGCTCGGCTCCATCCTGCACGCCGCCCCAAGCGATGGTCGGGTCGGCCTGTGCGGCGTCGAACTCCTTCGGCGTGACGATCGCGGGGTGGGCGTCGGTGTTGACGGAAGGGCCTCGCCCGTCCACGTCCTGTTTCACAAAGCGCCCGACCTCGCCCAGGTACACCCGTTTGCCGACCATCCGCGAGACGGCGAGGCCGGTCCATTCGGTGGCGGTCCTCAGCTTGCTCTCTTCGCCGCGGTCGAGTTTCCGCGGGATGGGAAAGGGGGCGCCGATCTCGTTCAGCCAGTCGGCTATCGCGCCCCAACTCTCGCCCTCGCCACGACGGGTGAAGACCTCATGGGCCGCATCCTTCCACTCGTTCGGCACCAGCTTCCCGTCGGCCGTGTAGTCGTAGCCGAAGTAGGTGTAGGGCGAGATCATCTTGCCCTTGGAGATGGCGCCCGCCTGGGTGACGTACCAGCCCTCTTTGATGTTGGCCCCCCAGAACTCTTCGAAGACGAAGAGCATCTGCAGGAAGGCCATGCCGGACGGGGTCGTGTAGTCGAGATCGGGCTCCATCGCGGAAGCGAAGGTGGCTCCATGCTTGGCAAGTTCGGCCAGCATCGAGAGGGCGCCGAGAGTGTTCCTGGCGAAACGTCCGGATTTGTAGACGACGATTCCCGCCGATTCGTCGTTGCGTGCCCGCTCCATGCATTCGTCGAAGATCGGCCGCTGCATGACCGTCCCCGACCGGTCTAACTCGGGTTCGCAGATGCGGACCGGGAAGCCGGTACGCTCGGACCAACCATTGATCGCCTCCGCCTGTTGCTCGGGAGAGACCAGCGTCTCCTCTCGCCCTCGGGTATCGGAGACGCGGATGTAGCCGTCGAACGGCAGATCCTTGGGACGGTGGCGTCCGTTCACGCGGCTAACTTAGCCGCTTAGAGCTACCCAGGCTCAGATGTGTCCATGTCGAGGTGCGCAATCGTGCGCTTCCAGCCTGCGATCGACACATCTCAAAGGTACCGGGATGCGCGGCGGAGCGAACGCACGTTCGCGTGATAGCTTCGCTCGCCGATGAGCGACGAGCAG